>Ga0307518_10000326_pt1 | contig 35946 bp, 13 predicted proteins | sample 25_EM_MG_FD_203889 | JGI IMG/M metagenome (GOLD analysis project Ga0307518, IMG submission 203889) | Populus trichocarpa ectomycorrhiza microbial communities from riparian zone in the Pacific Northwest, United States - 25_EM | ecosystem: Host-associated > Plants > Roots > Unclassified | place... | reverse complement strand
ATTAAGTTGGTAGAGAATTTAGCTTTGTTTTTTTTTTTGCTTTTTAGTAACTGAAAAGCTAAATCATGTGGCGAAAGCACTGTATCTTTCCTCACAAAACATTGTAGATTGCTACAAATTATTTTGTTCAGTCTCTAAGTTTTTAATCACCAACACAACTTTTTTTCCTTCATGAAATATTTGCTCCATCATACCTTTAATTTTTATTACTTATCTAGCGTTGGTTCACAATTATAACACCATCAAGTGCATTTGTTTTATAAGCCCGCGGCAGCGCGCGGGCAAGTCATCTCGTATATATATAGAGGATGTGAGATTTTTATTACAGTGCCAAACATAGTTTATTATAAATTGTAACAATAAAATTACTATTTTACTCTTGGTGGAAAAAAAAACCTTAATAACATGGTAATTTGATCTTTTTTATAGATTTATTGGTCATTAAAAGATAATTCAAAAGTATGTTAATCTTTTCCAAATTTTATGCATAGTAAAATAACGCATGTACTTTCAAGGTAAAAAAAAGCAAGAACCATCGACTGTGTTATTTGATTTATGAAAAAACTTTAAACAGTAAAATCTCTAAAGTAAAAAAAAATTAGACCAAGGTTTTTTTGGGTTTTTCGCTTCTTAGAATACGTTAAAAATATGATTTTATCCTTAAAAAAGATTAAAAAAAAACATGGATCTAGAGGTACTTTTTGTCCTTTCACACTTTTTTATATATATATATACTTATTTTGTGCCAGTATGTGGCCTTCTTGTATTTTTAAGTTGGAAAAATAACTTTTTATTTATGGTGTTTCTTATCTAATAACATGGACAACGTGTTTGAAAAATTAATGTGATTCAACATTTTTTTATGATTTTATACATATAAGCTTTATTTTATAAAAAAAGTATTTATTTTGAAATAATATTTATAATATGTTCAACCTTACATAATATTTTTTTTTATTCAATTAGTTTCATATGTGTTTCTATTTCAATAATCTTGTATTTATTTTAATAAATAAATTTAGTAGGCACAAATGTATAAATGTCTCATTTTACGAGATAAAATATCTTGATCTACATTTATCTTTTAATTTTTGCAGTTTCTCTTTCAGTCATTCTTAATGATTTTTTTTGTTTATTTACATAGTTGATTACTGACTTATTTAATTAGATGCTTGTATAGTTTTTTATTTATTTACACTTTGAATTTTTTTTATGTAAAAGAATATATCGAAATAGCCTATATATTCAAATTTTTTTTAAAAAAAATTTATTACCCGTGACGAACCGAATGTAAAATAGCCAAGATTCATATAAAAAGTGTATACTTAAAATTATTTTCTTAAAAAAATTAATCTTAGTTGACGTTCCTAAATTGAACTAGAATATCTTTGACCATCAAATCTATAAAGAAAGAAAAGGTGGGAAAAAAAGTGGCAAGGTTGGGCTGGGTGTTGGCAGACCCAGAACTAGATGGTTCTGAACTGGCTGAATTATTGGCCCATTTAACCTTGACCAATCAGTTCATCTCATGGTCACGGCTTGAAAACATTATCTTCATAGATAGATGTTGACACCCCTTATCTGTTTAATTACTGTTAAAGAGTCAAGAACACCTCCCTTCTTGTATTAAAAAAAACAGGACGAGGAAAAATGGATGCAGGGATGCAAGTAGCGCTTCCCATACTAGGAGTTGTAGCTGCTGCTGCTGCTACTTTCTATGTTGTAAGCTTTTCTGAGCTTCGAGAGGTATCTATGATCTCTTAACATCTTATCTCTTTTCTCTTCATAGATAGATGTTGTGTTCGTTTTTGTTAATGTTTTGTTTTGTTTTTGAACATGTAAGAAATCATTTAGAGACCTGGAAGAGTCTGAGGATGGAGGGTTTGAGTCATCTCTAAGCTCAAGAAAAAGGAGAGCAAGAAGAAAGGCTGAGAAAGAAGCCAAGAAGTGAAAGGACAAAGAAAGTCTACATATGAATGATCTTCTGCTCACTTGCTTCTTGTTAAACATTCTCATGGAAGTTGAGACTTGGTTTTCATATATATATTTCTTGGTAATTAGATCAGAAACTTGGTTTTGAATAGTTGTTGTAATTGAAATACCATCATAATCTTAGAACAAATCCGACACTTTCAATATCTTAGCTCCTATTTTATCTTCTTAATATGTTCAATTAAAACAATTATACGGGGGTATTGATTTTCACAATCAAGATGTTAATCATGTGTTCCATAACATGTTACATAGTATTTTTAAAAAATATTTTTTATTTAAAAAAATATTATTTTTTTTATATTCTTGATATCAATATATTAAAATTATTTAAAAATACTAAAAAAATATTAATTTAAAGTTTTATTTCAAAGCAAATACACTTTTAAAAAATATTAAAAAATAAAAACCATCGCATTTCTGAACAATAAATAAATAAATCAAATGAGATTTTAGAATAATTTTATATTATTTTTTAAGTATATAAAAAGTCTTTAAATTTAAAATTTGTGCCAGCTTATTACTGTGTTTTACTTAATTATTTGAGAATTTAAACAGTGAGTTTTAAAATGATTTTATATTATTTCCTGGTAAAAAACTAAAATCACCACCAAGTCAAAAGGGCAATCAGACCATTTTTTTACCACTGCTAGGCCTACCCTTGGAGTTGGTAAAAAAGAAACCATGGCACAATCAAAATTTTCAAAGACAATCTCTGAGCCTTTGCCCTAAGAAAAGTATGCAAGAAGCAATTGCTAAAGACGAGAAAAAAATATTTCTGTTCAACTAGGGCTTGCGAGTTTGCTAGAAGCGAAAAGACCCTAGTTGAGTACTGGCATAAATTTATTTGGAGATCTATTCATATTCCCAAGCATAGTTTCATCACTTGGGTTAGCAATCTTCAACAGATTGTTTGCCATAGTAAGGCAAATCTACATGGGAAGAAGTATAAATGCTGCCTGTCTTTTATGTGGAAAGCTAGTGAGGTCAGAGATGACCAGATAATTGTTCCCATGCTATACCTAGCTTTGTGGCAGGTTAAGCTCCTACTGGGTTTTGATGAAACGAAATAGACAGTCATTCATCAAAAACATTCTAAGCCATGCATGTCCATGTTGGGAACAAAAACCTCTCCAATCTCCATTACCGTTAGTTTTAGCTTTAGGGCTTATCTGAAATATGCACGTAGACATCCGGTACAATTGGAACGATATAGAGAAAATCAGCGTGGCCCTATATATGCAAGGATGACAGGCACAAACCTGAAATTGTTATGTTTACTGTTTCTCATAAATGATCTTTTCTCTTCCATCCTATCTATTGTTAAGGTAGTATTTGGTTAGGTTCAAGATAGGAAGAAGCATCTATCGAGAGGATAAAAACATGTTTAGTCGGAGGGACGAAGATGATTTCTAAAGCAATTTTAAAGTGAATTTATGTTATTTCAAGACAAAAATGACAGGAAATATATCTTTTTTATCTCAACTATCTCTATTTTTTCTTTCAAACGCTACCTCAAGAACTTGAACCATAAGAGAGTTGTCCTGGTCCTAGTCTATATATCACCAGAAGAAAGCTTACCTTTGTACGTACCAGCCTCCTTCTCTAATCCATGGGTGCTCATTTATAGCTTTTTTTCCCCTTTGGTAGATCACTCGTCGCATACTTGTACAGTACATTTGATAGAAACATTACTCAATTGGTGGTTCATTTTCTTACTCTCAAGGTGAAACTAAATTTGATCAAATGGGATGCTGACAGTGGTGGATACACTCAGACATTTATATAAACCATGCATTAGTAGGAGACAATTATCCATGGAAGCTGAAATGTCAGCGTCTACTCAGACAATACCCAACTTGTTGAGAATGACACGCGAACCGATTGTACGGAGCTTCGATTCAAAAACAAAACAAATATTTCACCATATATACCGAGCATATGTCAACTCAGTAATCTATTTTTTTCCGAACAGTTTTCAGTTTTTTTTTAATAATTAAAAATATCATTTTGGATTTATTTGTAACTTAAGATTACGGATATGTAGAATTTATAAGTATGATTAAAATTAATGTGGTTTAAAAGCATAAAAGATATCAAATAGCCTCGATGTTATGGATGAGATTGCTGTCCAATATTATTTCGCAAAGGTTTTATAATAATGTATAAAAAATAAAAAGAAATGTTATATCGCTATAAGAAGCTAGCATAGTAAATCAACTTCTTAATCATTCTTATTGACTAAAGCTGCCAACTTGCTAGCTTTTCTTTACCCACCATTGGAATGGTGTCTTCGCTTAATCTTTTGATTTGAGAACTGAACAAAAACAATGAAGATTTGGCAAAGTTTATGATTGAAAGATAGTTCATGAACTCAACTCATCAAGGCGCCGATCATGGAAAAAGGAAAAAAACTTCAATATAGGAATAAGAAAATCCTATAAAAAATTAATAATGGAAAAAACAAGCCACTCATGCTAATTAACATATGCATATACCTTGCATCCGATCAGCTTCAGAAATTGGACACGAGATACTATGAATTATGATCTTTTACTCTCTTTTTTTTATTTTTTATTTATCTTGGAGATTAGTTAATATAGTTTCTGATCATATTCATATAGAAAGATGCATGGATTCAAGGGAATTTCCAAAGGTTCTGGTCTCCAGTGCTGTCATAGGCTGTAGCATCATCACCTGCAATGTCCAAGCGGGGAGGGCTAAGAAGCATCGCTTCTGCCATGTTCACAAGAACATTAGGCATATCAAACATCAAATCCTCGTCAACAAACTGATCATTGACCATTGGCCTAATTTCCTGTTCCATTTGATTAGTATCCCCCATACTTCGAATCCCTAAAGCATCCTTTGCAGCACCTATAGCAGCAGCCGCAGAAGCTGCGGCCGCCTGAATATCACGTGGTGACGTGGAAGCAGGAACAGGCAGAGAAGCAGCTGAGTTTGGGAAATTAAGCTCTGCATCCTGGCCTTTAAGTGCAAGCGCTGCCACATCATACGCAACAGCAGCCATTTCAGGGTTAGGAAATGTGCCTAACCAGATTCTGTTAGGCTTCTTAGGCTCTCTAATCTCAGACACCCATTTTCCACTACTCCTACGCCGAACTCCACGGAAAACATGATGGTGGCCTGAAACTTTAGGTGCAATAGCCCCAGCAGCAGCAGCAGCAGCAGAAGCAGTTCTGCTACTTCCACTGCTACTGCTACTGTCAGCACTTGAGGTGTTGCTTTGTTGATAATATTGCATGGTTTTTCAATAAGATAATAGGTAAGGAATGACGCCGGAAAGATGGCTTCAAGTGTTCCATGAGAGAAGCCATTTATGGAGGATGCGATTCCAGATAGAATCTTAATTGAGTTTGGATTTTTAAGTGCAAACCAGTTGTTGATGAACTGCTGTCCGTGAAGGGTTGGGGTGTATGCCAGTGTTTTTGTTGGATATCTTGGTTGGATTGCGGTTTCCGCAGCAAAACTGCATGACTAGCTTGTTTAACGTCAAGAATAGTGATGTTTTTGGACACCTTACATCACTTCTTAGGGTTTGATTTCCTTATCTGTAATATATATGGTGGGAAACAGTGGGTGAGTTGTAGTGCTGCCTGTTTCATTAAAAAGTACTTGACAAATATTTGTGCAGACAATTTAGCAGTAGTAAATTTGTGGGACTACTCATGTACTACTGCTGCCTTTTTGTTAATATTTTAGGGCAGAAAAATAAATCATCAGTAGATGACAGCTTTATGGTCTGAGGATTACTTATGATATCTTAAACAGTGCTCTTAATGCTCTTGCCTTTTTGTGTTGAGCAAGACATCTCTTTTTACCATGTAGAGTTTCTAATGGGGTATTTTTGCTTAAACACCTCATTTTATCTATTCATCGTGACATGTCTAAACTGTATTATTTCGTCAATTCTGTATTATTTTGCTGCTAATTTTTCTTTTTAAAAAATCTTTCTAATGTATCAACTGAGCATAACCCAGGTACCATGAATTGATCTAACCGCGTATCCTGTACAGGAAATCTATGCCGACGATCCGGACATGCCATGTTTCTGGTAACTATGGATATGAGGTACATCAGAAGATGATCGAAGTGCCAGAACCAAAAGGATGGAATCCAAATCTATGACATAGAAACACTCAAGTGCAGGGTGACTATATGCACTGAGTTCTGATGCCTAATCATTGAAATCGCGCCTAGATATCACATAATCAAGCAGTCTATATTCCACCCTAGCTTCTAGGCACACTAAATTCCTAGAACAACACCATTAACATATATAGAATAAGCACAGCAAACCTTAATTAATTATATATGGTTTTGCAATTAGTAAATCTATAGATGACACGGGACGGGACGCGTAACAATTAGCGCGTTATACAAACCCTGTTTTATAGCGGTTTATCGAAGGTTATTTTCATGTTCTTTATTTTTGGATTTTTTTATTAATTAATTAGGTTTCAGAATTTTATTTGGTTGGTTTTAGCTGTTTTTTAGAGTTTTTTATGTTATTTTCATTAAATTATAATAATTTAAAATTATTAATGTTCACAATTTAGTTTTCTCCACCGTTTATGATTATAATTTTAGAGTCCGAGAAACCCTAATTTCTTTCTTTTTCGCTGTAATTTACATCAGTAAACCATTGAAGCGAAATGCTACATCAGGAACAAATAGGGAAAGCTATGGTAATTAAGTCCATTTTGAGCATCGAAAGCATTTATCTTTTTTTTTGCATGTCGGCCGTGTTTCATGCATGGTTTAACTGTGCTTAAATCAGCTACTCTCCAACACACGACTTTTCGAGCAGCTTTGCTCAACTCGGTTGCAGACAATCCTGACTTACTTGATCCACCTTTAACTGTATAATTTGCAGCTCCAAAATTTGTCATTTCAAGTGCCTGAAAGGCCCTATGCAACCATAGAAGAAAGCACACGATTTCCATAGCTCAAGGCCCTTTTCATAGTCATAGTGTATAGTGACTTTGCTTGATAAGTGAGGATTAAGAAACCCTGTCAGGGCCCTGTTCTTTTTCTTGTTCATCATGAGGAAGCGAGGCTGTTTACTTGCTCTAAAAATTTAAGACTGGGATCGGATTTCCCATCATACTCGATGCATGCGTTAACTAAGTCCAACATATATTGTATGTGACTAATTTTCATTCTTGGTGAATATGTCCAAAGTTCTACAGTTCAAAGAATTGTTGGTCACTTCAGGCAAGATCGTCATTCACTGTTTGCTTATAGGAGGAGGAGGAAAAGGAGGACACAAGATGGATATGAAATGGGATTAGCTCACATTTATTAGATACCAAATGTCTCACAATTCACAGCAGCAAATATATTTGCTTCACATGAAACCTACAGTATTTCTAATATTAACAACTGCTGTTTACTGCTTCTTGTGTTGAGATTTCAGTTCCTTTACCCTCTCTTCAGTAGCTCTCAGAGCTTTCCCATATTTGCTAATTAACTGCACAGAGAAGTATTTATTCATTAAAAAAGGATAGTTCCATTCCACCAAGATAACAGCTTTGAATATAAAATGCAGCACTTGAAAAAGTAATCAGGGAAAATATGTATATTGGTTAATCTACATGAAAACATACCACATCAACCTCTTCAGGAGACATGATAAATGGTGGAGACATCATTATGTTATCCCCTGCAACGCGTACCAACATCCCATCTTTCTCACATTGTGCTCCAAAATATGCGCCAACTCCTAGATGCCATTGCAACTCAAGGATTATTAACAGGAAGATGAAAAAGATAATGAAAATCAAGTAGAACGGGTTACCAACACAGAGTGATAATGCATGCTTAAAGGTAACTCCCATTTCAGATACAGATTTTCCATTCCAGAAAACTATTGTTGCTGAAAGATGTTGAAAGCATGCCCTGTATTATCTAAAGAACAACCGGAAACTGAGAAGGTAGCTGAAACTAACCCCACTCAGGAGGGAATGGATCATTCGGTGACTTGTTGTCCACGAACTCTGTACCAAGAATCAAGCCAGTTCCTCGTATCTGAAGTAACAGAAAATATTACAAGGTAAAGTGTCTGGTAATATGTTCATTCACCAAATTTGCTTAAACAACAGAAATTGTACCTCCCCTATGATAGGACTGTCAGCGAAGGCTTTTACACCATCTTGAAATTTTGGGGCAATTCTTTTTACCTGATCAAGAATGTTTCTTTCCCTGCAAACAAGTAAACATTTAGCTAAATGCTAAACCTTAATATAAATAAGTTAGCATTTGTGTCATGAGCCATGCCCTACCACTGAACAAGCTCATCTAAGATAATCCATTGACAGACTAACTATTTAATCAGATGATCATGGAGCATAAATAAGAAATTATATTGCAATTTCCCATCACCAATGTTTACAGGAAGAAGGGATGTTAAATGATGCCTAACGATCATCAACTGGTTGGTTCATTATAAGTATATTCTTAGAAAGATATTCATTCTTGAAATCGAAATATTTGAACTTGTAAGTAGAATATCCAAAGAATAGCAGAAAAGGACACACTTGTATATCTTGAGTGCTTCAATGGCAACCGCACAAGCAACAGGGTGGCCAGAGTAAGTGAATCCATGAGAAAAAGAGCCTGAAATAGAAGAAATTAGGAGACAACAAAATGAAGAAGCATTTTGTAGCAATGAAAAATATGGTCCTTGCTGGATATTGCCCAATTACCAAGTTTGCTGCTTTGAGAGTGAATGACATCAGAAACTTCAGGGCTGACCATAACAGCTCCAATTGGCATGTAAGCAGAGGAAAGGGCCTGGGAAACCAATGCCAAACAAGGCATAGAGATCAAGTAATATCTCAGAAATTGAACACATTGTAATTACATTTTCATCGACCTTACCTTTGCTACAGATACAAGGTCTGGTTTGATGTTGTATTTGTCACACCCATACATCGTCCCAAGCCTTCCAAAGGCACAAATTACCTAAAATAAACAAAAAGAAGAAAGCTAGCTTGAATGGCCAACCTCTATAGAAATTGGTAACAGGGATGGAAATTAAGTACCTCATCCGCAATAAACAGAATTTCATATTTTTTCACCACAGCTTGAATCTGCAAGAGACAAGAAGATGTTAGACCAGTTATATATGGTGGCAAGCCAAGGGAGGTTTTTTTTCCTTTTTATTATGGGAGTGGCAGGGGTGGCGGGAGGTGATATATTGACAAAAGACAGCAAGCAAAGCACAAAACCAGCACGCCATGTTTATTAGCATGGTGGAATTAGTACTTTTATTCTAAGCAGAAGCCTCACTGGCCCTATATCACGATGGAGGAGGAGCTATTGCCTCTCAGTTTCGCAATAACATAAAAACTATATATCATCCAGTTTCATCAACATTAAGACACCAGCAAAACTGCGTGATGAAATGTTAGCATTATTTTTTGTGACTTGCCAAAATATGTTAAATTAGCTAACATCAAAAGAGACATTTTTCATCCAGAAGATGGCCATCTCAAGCAGATTGTGGTACTGGGTTAAGAAAGCCTCACCTTATCAAAATAAGTTGCTGGGGGAGGTATCACGCCCCCTGCCCCCATGACAGGCTCAGCAATAAATGCAGCAATCTGAAATGAGCAAGAAAAGTACATGAGCAATCACCAATTCCTTTAGTTCTGAATTGGGTTTCCATACAAGATGGTCAATCTAAAGATCAAAGTACCGTCTCTGGTCCCTCTTTCAGGATAAGATTCTCCAAATTGTTAGCTAGTCTGGTTGAGAATTCCTCCTCTGTTTCACCTGTCACGTGCATTAACAAGACTGTTAATACAAATAGTGTCATTAAGAGGATCTGAGAAGTAAGACAAGTCCCAACCTGGGAGATGATAGCGCCAGTAATGAGGACAGTCAGTGTGTAGAACAAATGGAGCAGGCAGATCAAATTTTTGGTGCAACGCTGGAAGGCTGTGACATAAATTAATTGGTTAATCAAACATGAGTTTCCACATGTTAAGCTCAAATATTCTCATCAAAGAAGTGCTCATCAATTATCTTTACCCAGAAAGACTGGCTGCTATCAAAGTTGAACCATGGTACCTGCCAAATTCAAATATACTAATTAGTAAATGGGAATATTCCCAACAAGAATATGGGAAAAATAATCAATTGAGCATTCCACATACGATTTTGCTCGAGCTATAAATTTCTTCTTATTTGGTCTTCCAAGAGCATTGTTATAATACCATACTAGCTTCACCTACAAATAGATAACTCAAGACATCAAGTACCCTACTAGGAGAAAAAACAAGAAAAGGAAACAAGGTAAAACAGTATTCTTGCTATAATCATCATCATTGCTATCATTGATTAACATGCAAAGAAGGCAAACCTGAGTGTCATTGGCTTCTGATCCACTATTTGTAAAGAAGGCTTTTGCCATTTTACTTGCAGTAAAAGTTTCAAGTAGTTCTTTTGCAAGATCCTGTTAGACAAAAATGATTATTTAAAACCAATGGAAAGCATTTGCAGAAGTTATTATGTCAAATATTTTGTAATGAAAGAGGCAGCAATGCTTCTGTTTTAGAGAGGCAGAAAGCAAGCCATTCACAGATCATATAAGTGAATCAACTGGTGAGAATTCCGTCCATGAAAATGCATTGCACATCAAAATTAAAGTTATTTCAACATGGAAAAGCAAATGCAAAAATATAAGAGTACCAAAGAAGGTTTTGTAGTACGATTCCAGAAGGAGTGGTAAAATGGCAACTTATTCAACTGTTCTGTTGCAGCAGCCACGAGCCGTGGTTCATTTCCCCCTGCACATAGACAATGTTTCAATACAATATACAAAGTGGAACCTAAATATGCAAGAGATTACAGGGAACTCTAGTTCCAGGAATTCTCATATCCTAAAACTTGACAGGCAATGAACCAGGTGCAGGAGGTCCAATAATTTGAATTCATCAAAGTGGAGAAAAATGAAGACAATAAGTCTCTGCTCAACTAGAATATGCTGTTCCATTTACCTAAGGCTGTGCACCAAAGACCAGCAAGAGCATCGAGATACTTCTTCCCATTGATGTCATATACATAGCTACCCTATAGCATTCAGCAGCTTCCAGTTAGTTATGTAATTCAAAGGAAAAAAAAAACCTTCAAATACTAACAACCATTTTGTAACAAATATGCTGGGTCAATCAGAGAAGAGTTGTCAAAGGAAGTATACCTCAGATTTCTCTATGACTAGAGGATTCAAATCACTACTCTGCCAGCCAGCAGTGAAAGGTGCCAGCATATCATGCCCCTTGAAACTGCATTAATAAAAATTTGTCAGCAAATAATCATCCACAAAATTGTATTCCTGGCAAGGGGGAACTTGAATGCAATTACACAATTTTCCTGGACACATCTGGGCATATCTGCAAATCATCCACACCATGCAGAAGCACAATGGTTGCAGGCACGTGAGTTGTGTGTGTGTGTGTGTGTGTGTGTGTGTGTGTGTGTTTGTGTGTGTGGGATGTTAAGTACCTGTTACCATCAATAGTTGAATCTTCCTTTTGCAAAGATGCCTTGGTACTGTATAATCTGGCCAGGAAAGGGGCCCGAAGAAGATGCTCCTGTGAACTTCCAGAAGCAGTGCCATTTTTTATGCAAGAACGGAGCTAAAAATAAAGTAAAAGAAAGTGTTAGCAATGAGAAGGCATTAATGGTGAGCTGCGAAACTTAGAAAGCAAATAGATCATTCACTGTATGTTTTAACAGCCCATGGATTTCTCTACTCGGTTCCATAATTCCATACATCATCCTATACACCAATTTTAACATGATAAACAGGGTGATTGGCAAAGAAGGAAGACAGAATCACAACCAGTTGTACAACCTAATTGTTTTAGAATCATCTTACATAATCCTACAACAATCCCGCATCATTGATTCCGGTACTGGTTCTATTATTTTCAATTGCCAAGTAAAGATTAATGCATTTAACCTTCAAAATTTTCACCTTCTTTGATGTGAAGCAGCACATTCATTTCAATGTCTTTCAAGCTCCAATAACATAGCTTTTCTTTTTGTTTCTATTTTTCCATTTCCAAAGAAATACACCACTGGGTCCTGTTTGTTTTTGTCTTTCAAAAACGCTGGTGAAAAAAATTAAATTTTTTTTATTTTTTTGTTTTAAATTAAATTTTTTTAGTATTTTTAAATTATTTTGATGTGTTGATATCAAAAATAATTTTTTAAAAATTAAAAAAATACATTATTTTAATACATTTCTAAGTAAAAGAAACTTGAAAAGCAACCCCAACTACCCTCTCAAACATGCAAGTGATTCATCAAACACCCCATCATATAGATCCCCTTTAAGCAATGAAGGAAAATGCAATCCATTCAGATCGATTCATGGAAAACGCAATCCATTAACACCCCATGAATATAGATCCCCTTCAAGCGATGAAGGAAAACGCAATCCATTCAAATCGATTCTAACCACTCAAGCTCGGCGAAACTCCCTTTCACATTACTGATCACCAATCTACCTTTCAAGAAGAAATATAACCAAAAATATTCCTAGAATTTGAAAAACATTTTCGAGTAACATAGTTAGTGATCTTGTTAAAATACAAAAAGGTGTACTCAGCCAAGACAAATATATAAAAGAATCAAATTATGATTTCCTTCACTTATCATGTGATAACCAAATGGGATATTCAAATTTTATCCGCTCAGTTCAACACTCAAAAGTAAGTAAAAATCAGCTGAACAAGGTGATGAACTCACAACAATTAAAATCAAAACATGATTGATTTAAGAACAAGAATCAAGAATGCACGAAAAGAAAATCCAAGAAAACAAGAAATTCAAAAACTTTTTCAAGAACCAAGATTATCCAACAAAAGGATCCGCATGACACTGTACTATATGATAACTCAAGAAAACTGAACAAGGGGTAAAAAAAAAGATCAGCGGTAGTAATCAAGAATGCATGAAAGAAAATCCAAGAAACCAAAAATTCACAAACTTTTTCCAAGAATCAAGAATATACAACAAAAGGGTCGACATAAATGAGTGTTACAAGATTGTTTGATACCTGGGATTTAAGAGTGGATCGCAGGAGTTTGCTGATAACCATGTTTATATCTTCGGACCTCTCAATCAAAACAGGCAAGAATAAAGGAGATTTAGTTGATGTTGAGTATGAAAGAGAGTGACTGAAACTGCTCCTCCATGTTTGGTTTTCATTGCTGATATCAAGTGTGATTAATGTTAATTGTTGAAATTTGACAATGATTTGCCAAGTGGACCAACTTGTCAGAGATTCCCTTTACCACATATATTCTGCTATCCATTTATATTAGCCTATTCAATATTCATCGTGTAATTGCAATTTTTTTAGCTGAAATAGAATAAATTTTTATATTAAAATATTTTCATCATTATTTGATGCATAGTTTACTGAAGAAGATCAACTCTTGTCTGTATACCAACAATCACACTTTTATAATATGATATTGCAGTAAGATTTACATTTAATTTTATTAAATTTTGTATTGCAGCCAAACCTATTTAAATTTAAATTATATAAATTTAATGTTATCATTTATATTATAAATATTATTTTTTAATTAGATATTGTAACTAAACCTAAAATTTTTAAATATAACTTTGTAAAAAAACTTACATTTTAAGATTTTAATTTTTTTTAATATTTTTTATATAAAAAATAATTAATTCACAACATCGTGCAATTCATCTAATTAGTAGTTTACTGAAGAAGATCAACTCTTGTCTGGATACCAAGAATCAAAGAAAACATATTCATTGCATATAAGCTTAGGCTCAAACGTAATCCTTTCTCTTTCACAAGACAGACCTTTCGTTTAATATTTTTGTTGATGATTATAATATTCTTTAATGAGTTTTTCCATATTTAATTAAATATTTATATAATTAAATTTTAAGTAAATTATTCGTGTTAGATTTATGGATTCATGACAAATTCTTTATAATCTTGTTTTGGATTCAAATTTAAAATAATAATGTGACAAACAAAACTATAAATAATCAAATCAAACCTAGAAAATATATTATTTCAAGCAAGATGAAATTGAACTCTTGCATTATTTGAATGGAGAAATAAAATATAGTTTTGTCATTATAAAATTCTTTAAAGATTTCTATTGTACAAATTTTTTTATTTTATAGTTAGAAGATGAAGTCCATGTTTGGTCCAGCTGTATTTTTTATTTTTTTTAGTTTTAAAATAATTTTTTAATATTTATGAATTATTTTGATGTGTTAATATTAAAAATAAATTTTAAAAAATAAAAAATATTACTTTGATATATTTTTAAATAAAAAATTTAAAAAGCAACCTCTCCTACGAGGATATTTGAGAGGGTAGTAACTGTTGTTTTTCAAAGTATTTTTGCTTAGAAATACATTAAAATAATATTTTTTAAAATTATTTTTAATATTATCCCATTAAAACAATTTAAAAACACAATAAATATCAAATTTTATTAAAACTCCAAAGCAAATGCAATTTCAAACAGATCTACACTTCCAAAAACATGCTAAAACTTGAAAGTTGACTTAATTTTTGGATCGCTTGTCAGATATGTTAATTCATGAATTAGCAAGAAGATTTAAATTATAATTAAAAAAATAAAAACAATAATTTAAATAAAGAGATCCAAGCCAGTAGATTATCATATTTATCTCTCAAACATTTTTTATTACTATGATTTATTTATCTATCTTGATCTTGGTAATTGTGCTATTAAAGGTTTATACTTCTGTGCACGTGGGGTTATTTCCCAAGGTCGAGATCAGATTATTCATCAATATTTAACTACTGGGCCTACTCAAATTAGACCATAAACTAGATTTATAATGGACTGTGATGTGTCTGTGATTGCTTTTTGAGTGGAATTATCGTAGGATTTCAAATCGTATTAATTATTTTTTAAAATAATTTTTATTTAAAAATATATTAAAATATTTTTTATAATTTTTTAAAAATACAATTTTCTCAAACACTATTTAAGTATGCTTATCCAAGTATTCTTTGTTTCAATTTAGTGTTACAATCTAATATATTATTTAAAAAAATTGAATTTCTTTTTTAGTTTTAATTTTTTTTTAGTTTTTAAATTATTTTAATGTATTAATATCAAAAATAAATTAAAAAAATATTATTTTAATATATTTTTAAATAAAAAAAACCATAGTATTGTGAGGTTCAAGTGCTTAAATATTCTGCAGGCTGCAGAAGTTCAACTTGATAGCATCTTCATTCAGCTGGACAGTGCACAGCTAGAGACAGCTGAACACTGTTCCAGACTGAGTACAGCCACCATACAAGGTTTGCTGATCCAATCGAAAAGGGCCAGAGTTTGATTAGATGAATTGATAAGCTACTAAAAGCCAGGACCAGGATTGGTGGAAAAAGAAACACTCAAAACATCATTGAATTGTGGAATAGAAAGCAAATTGATTACTCTGCTGTAACTCATCAATGGAGACAATTGTACAGGGTTAAACAAGAACTTCCTAAGAAAAACATTGACCACAATGTCCTGCAAAAGAGGGGGAGTGGCAAGAGTCCTTGATTCTCATTTTCATTCTTCAAATGAAGACTGAAATCACAAATTCTTCTCTAAAGAAGAAACCGCTTGAACCTCATAACGAGGTTGGGTTCATGATGGTTTGAAATTGCAAGGTTCCTGGGGTTGTGCAGCTCCCATAAGGGTTTCTTCTCCAAGTCCATCGCTTAGCAACTCACCTGATAATTGGACGAAAAATTGTACGTAGATTTTGTTAGAAGTCAAAATCTTCAGCCTTAACCCTACCTCAAACCAGAACCAGAAGAAGGGTTGGTATCAAAACCCCCAGGGACAAACACGGGAAGCTGGTTTGATATTGAATCTCTTTTGAATCTAGACTCTCGAGGTAAATTCAATGCAAACCGCTGTTGGCCCTCTCTCAAACCTGAGCTTCCTTCATTTCTCAAACTATCCCTAACAGGGACACTCAAAAGTGGACCTCCAAAGAAAATGGAGTCCCCTGTGTACAGGAGCTTCTCAGATGACTGAGCAGGAGCTTTAGCTGATGATGATGATGACTGTTGTGGTGGTATTGCTGGCTTTCGACCATCATTGCTTGTTTCTGCATTGGATTTTGGCAATACAGTTTGTGTAGCTGTTCTATTCCGAGCTTCAGAAGCTGACAACGGAACTGATACATACCTACCAGCCTCTTGGTCCCAAACAACAGACGTCCTTTTGACATCTCTAAGAAGAGAAGCAGCTGGAGCTGAAAGAAGCAATGGATCAGTACTACTTCCCTTCTGCGTGATTTTTTCATCAAATCCTGATGCAGGATGGGATAATGGGTTGTTGGCAGTAGGTAAAGGAGACTTAGAAGTTACAGGATGATCAGGAACAAGGCCAGGGGCTGAGGTTGCAGCATTAAAACGACCTAGACCTTGAGTTTGTGGTAGAGGACTAAGCATGACTGATTCTTGAACATGGCTTGGGCTGCTGAAGCTACTAACACTTTGAGTCCCGGTTTCATACTCGTCCCGGCTTCCTTGACTTGGAGCAAAAGAGTTTCCTAGTGCTGTTAGTCTCGGCTCATTCTTGATCTCTTTGTTTGTCCCCATATCAGTGCTCACACTACTTCTGACACTCATATTGCCACTGGAGCTACATTCAGTATCGGGTAAACGGCGATTATCAACTGGCTTTAGAACAGAGGAAGATGCCCTCGCCTTTGCTGCTGCTCTCATAGCCTCGGTGGAATCTAACTTCGCAAGTTTCCAAGCACTAATTCGAACTGGCCGTTTGGGTACCTTGCTACCTCTTTCTGCAGCTCCAGCAGCATCTGGGTCAACAGTTGATGGGACCATACCAGGCTCCAGGTGAGGTATGACTTCATCCTGATGCAGCCAAAAACACAAACAATTTCCATAAAGACCCATAAAAGTTAAGACCTTGTCCAAAATAATTGTGTAACATTCGTAAACGGTTTGTTAAAAATTCTATATAAATCTTGAGAAAATAACTAAAACATAGGATAAGATCCAAGGGCAAGAAGTTCCTATTAAGAGTGAATTGGGACAAAAATGTCATGTGGGAAAACTGGCAAGGAACAGACTCAGAAGTCTCTGCAGGATTCTTAGCTGGGATCAGCACAGTCGTCCTGGATGACACACAACTGAAATGATGGCAAACACAAGAGTCTAATACCTGATAATCCACAAATACCCGAGGAGGGGTGCACCATGCTCCCTTGTACTGCAGGCCAAGAGAACTTCCACCACTGAAGCCAGTTGTGGCAGATCCTGATGGAGAGTATACTAAATTTGGCATTTCCTCATACTCAGATGCTCCAGCAGGTGCCTCACTCATTGCTCTCATGGCCACAACATACTCATAGGTGGTAATACCCTAATTCAACATAACAGAAACAAATAAAAACTTTTATATTGCTGAAATTGCCCAAATATGGTTCTGAATTTCAGATTCTAACTTCTCCTCATCCGTTTTTAAAGCAATCAACAAGAGTACTAGAAAACTGAAAGTAGTGTCTAGTCCATCAGTCACTAACCTTTCTGATCAATATCATGTGGAAAAAGAAAAGTTCACTGAGAGGTACACAAGCCAGGATAGAAACTACAGTGCATACAGCCTGCACAAATTGAGACCCAGCATCAACAATAGAAATTTGATAAATTTGAGATTAGTGATAAGTAACAAGCTTTGATCTAAGGTTATCGTGCACGTACCACAACTGTTGCAAAAGGAGCTATAGAGAAACCATTTCCAAGTGTCTCGACAATTTCAATCTTCATGCTTTGCTTGTTAACAAAACAACGTACAAAGACAGCAATACCAACTCCAGCTTCGAGTACAAGCTGAGCCACACACAAGCAAAAATGTTACCATTGGGAAAACATTTTCAGAAAGAATAATTGTCAGGATTACCACATATCCAAATGAAACAACTAGCAGCTAGAATATGAGATATAAAGATCACATATAATATAAGTTAAGAGAGAGTAGCACATACCCAAGCAAGACCAGTAGCCATTAGAGAAATAAAAGTCACATAGTTTTTATACCCCACACAATTGTTAAGCCACTGCAGCCACACCATAGATTCAGTTAGTTTTTACGAAATCATATTTTGTCAACTTCAAAACCAGTTTAGTTAAGGAAATTCAAGATGTGTGCCTGCAAAGAGCACTAGAAACAACATGAAAGTATACCCGGCAATGGTGATCAAAACCATCAACACATTTATCACAACTTCGACAGTGTTTGCTGAACTTGCGTACCTGCAATTTAAAGATTTCATAGTTAATAATAGGGACAGCCAGCGTAAATTCTTTAAAGCTGTCATTGGCAGCATGTGGCCAACCACTGGAGATACTTTACAGGGCGATAAATTAGCAGAATTATTTGGAGACAATACTGTGTTGCATGTATTGAGTGCATTTAATCATTGAAATGATGTACAGCTAACTCAATAGACTGATAAATAGAGCCCCACAACCAAAAAGGGAAAATAATGACGATAAACAAATAAGAAGTGTCTCACTTTTTACAGTACAATACCTCAGCATTGCACAATGTACAGAACAAAGCATCTTCACCATTGCCCTGTTGGTCAGCTATCTCTCCATGTTTGCGGCAATCTTCATGAACAAAAGGTGCACAGAAGATTAAACCGATGTTATGGGAAGGTTTTCTGGTTGGAGATTGCACAGCAGTCTCGACTCTCTCAACTTCCCCCACTGACCCTTTCTTACTAGAGTTTGCTGGACCTATAGAACTTCTGGAGGGTGATGAAAACGAAGAATGCATAGCACTTCCAGTTTCATCAAATTTTCTAGGCAGATCCTTCACTGAAAACCCATGTTTCACATTGAGTTTATTTGCTACATTGGAATTGAATTTAGACATGATGCCAGGATCTGCAGGGTTAATTGCGGTACACCGAACATATAGAATAAAGACAAGAAGTACCTGCAATGCCACAACAGGAATCAAGAAAACAACATCAGTCATAAAGGTTACTCTTAGTCTTACACATGTTAATTCTTTAAAGAACAGCACTTAGCACAGCAAGAAGACTGAAGTGATCCATGACATTTGATGCAGAACACGTCCATGGTAAAGCAACCAAAATAGACTTTCATTCATTAAAATGTTACCAATTTTTTTCGTCTATGACACAAATTTCTGTGGAATATATAAGGGAAACAAACTTAAACTCAATACACAGATATGACAAGAATTCACATACCACTGGAGTGTAAGTCCCAAGAAGCACATACTCCCAGATTTTGCCTCCAAGGAAAGGAGCAAAGAAAGCATAAAATGCAATCACTAGTAAGCAGAAGACAGTGATTGCAACAACCTATCAAGACAAATCACCAAAGTTTAGCGCAGAAATTAGCATTAAAAAAAAACCATAAAAACACTCATAAATTCAGTAACTACGAAATGCCAAAGCCAATTTCGCATGCCCGCATAAAAAAGATGAATTCTTTAGCGCTTTTTAGAGAACCCCAGAAGAGAAGATCAGTTTTTTTAGCAAAGCGAAGCAAACCTGATTAAGTAAGAAGAAAGAATGACAATTGAGAAAAAAAATCTCAAAGTCTCAAAAGAGAAGGTTTTTACGGTCATACCTGAAAGGTATGAGCTGGTAGTTGCCATCCATGTTTCCTCACCATAACTGCAAAATCCAAACCCCAAAACAGGCCAAAACCCTAAACACACCCAAAAAAAACTCTAGCTAGAAAGAGAAAATAACCCAAAAAGAAAAGAACTTTCCTCTCAACCACAGTAATCCAAACACCAAAATCAACGCAAACCCTTTTAAAACCAAAGAAAGAGAGTAAAGTTCAATTGGGTTTAGGCCTTGCAACTATTATCAACTAAAATGAAGAAGAAAGAGAAGAAAAGAGCTAAAGTGGGAAAGAAAAGTGAAAAGAAAAGAACAAAATGAGAGGCACTGAGACTGAAAAAGAAGGCAGGGAAGCAGCAGCACTTAGAAAGAGTACATGGAGAAAAAGAAGAAGATGTGAAGACAAGAAGTGGAACTATTAGAAGAAAAACACAAACTGACAAAAGCTAACAAAAGCGTTGACAGACACCAGACATGGAAAATCCATCGATCTCTGTGTGTGTATGAATATTTTCATGTCATCTATATAGTTGTTATTTGCCTAATAAATATTATTTTCTTTGATAATTTGGTGCCTAAAATCATTTTTTAATAATAATTAGTGCCTAATTTTTCATTGAAATGTTTCTATCTAGATTTTTTGGAATTTTTTTGTGTTTTTTTTTTTCTTGCAGACTAGTAGTATCATCAAATTGGATTCTTTGGATTCAATTCATCTCGTCAATTTAACTAGTAAAAAGCCTCCAATTTTTAATATAATTAAATGAGTTTTAAAATGAGAGAATTAAAGAAGTGAGATGTGACTTCTATTTAAAGAGTTTTATAATGTTTGTATGTCAAATCTGATTGGAGAGTTAAATCGGTGATCCATTCACTATTCACTTGGGATATTGTTTGGGCTGTGTTTTATGTTAGATCAGGTGAGAGTTGGTTTAGTTAATTCATAGCTTGATTCACGTATCAAAATCTAAATGAGATTTGATTAGATTTTAAAAAAAAAATACATTATTTTTTTTCTAAAAAAATATTAAATTTGTTTTTTAAAAAATATTATTTTAAATTAATTTGAATCAAGATAAATTAATCCGTCTAATATATAATCTAGACCTTGAGACACGTCATAAATAATATATAATTTTATAACTATAAAAATAAAATTCAAAAAAAGATTTTTTAATATCCATTAAATCTCAATTTTTTTAAAAAAATTTAGATCAACATGGTCATTGGCAAGGTTTAATTAAGACCTGTTAAGCAATAACTTAATTTAAGTATGTGTTGGGGGTAATAATGCAATCACCGTTTCATATAATGCAATCACCGTTTCATAAAAAAATGATTTTTTTTGTTTTAATTTTTATATTTTTTTGATCGTTTTAATATATTTATATAAAAAATAAATTTTAAAAAATAATAATAAAATATTATTTTAATATACTTACAAGCAATAAAATAATTTAAAAATTTAAATATAATATGCATGTGTGTTCAAAATTTTCTTGCCTGAAGTACGTATGTGTGCGTGTTGTGTGGTAGATGTAAGTTGGTATGTTAGTAGTTATTTTTTTAAAGTGTTGTTTTATTTAAAAATATATTAAAATAATTATTTTTAATATTAATATAAAATATAAAAACAAACAAAATACTAGGAAGAAGCTAAGCAATGGTCTGTTGATGTTGGAGGGGGTATGGTAGGGTCCATTGAAATTATTGTCTCTCACTACATTTCGATGTCCTTTTCAGCTTTATGATGATGGCATTTATAAGTGTGAAGTAGACAGCCGGAGGCTGGTTGGGGCTGACCTCTCTCTCTCTAGCCCATGTTCTGGTTCATATTAATGGTCGGCCCTCTACTCCAAACTATTCTTATTTATGCATGTCCTTTTCTCCCCCCTAGGGCATCCGATGTTGTTATCGAATTTTGAGAATTTTATGCTACATAGAAATTCATTAAGGTTTCTTTTTTTTTTTTACCAAAAATAAAATATTTTTTTGAATTAAAAAATATTTTTCGTGAAAATAATATTTATTTTCTAACACATAAAAGCTTACTTTTTAAATTGATTTTAAACTATTTTTCATTAATCAACTTTAATGAGGTTCAAGATTTAAAAAGTGATAAAAATTAATTTTTATGAAATAAATAAGATTTAAAGTTGAATAAATATACTATGGTTAAATGAGTGTATTTCCCATAATTATATCCTAAAATTTAGGTTGCGGATTAATTGAGTAAATTCATGTATTAGTAAGAACAATATTGTTTTAGATAAACAAAAAAAACTAAAAAAATCATGGTTTAAATCAAATTTAAAATTAACAAGTTTTTGGATTGACCATTCTAAGTTCAATTATTTTTGTATTAGAAACTTAAAGCTCAAACAAACTTCATAAATATTTTAATTTAGAATATAAATACTGAAAATATGATTAAACAAGTGGATTAAACATCAACTTTAATTTTTAAACACTATGAGAATGTTTGGGAGTGTAATTGCAGTTATTTTTTAAAGTGATTTTTATGTCGAAATATATTACAATAATATTTTTTTTTATTTTTTAAAAATTATTTTTAATATTAATTTATCAAAAACGATTTAAAATATATATAAAAAAAATTAAATTTTAATAAAAAAAATTAAATTTTTAAAGATCGTGGTTTGCAACTTTCCAGTACTCTATAACGATAATCCATGCACTGATTTTTCTTTAATTAACTCGTACACCTACTTTACCGAACAAGGATCATGGACGACAGCAAACGCAGAAAGTACCAAATCAACGCTTCACACGCGCCATATCTGTAGCAATCAATTCTTGATAGAGAATAAACTACATCTTAACTCCTGCAAGTTGGAAACTATAACAATCTGATCCTCAACAATTAAAAGGTTCCAAAATCAACCTGAAAGTCTTATTTTAGGCCCAAAAAAGATTAAAAGAATTAAATTGATATTTTTTAATTTGTTATATTAGTATAATTAAGGGTTATATATAACCTAAAGCTCGATCCCATGGTCGATTAATAAATTAGTTATAGACCATGTCGACCCAATCTAAACTATTTTAAATTATTATAGATTTTAGTCATTCTAGATTTTAAATTGATATAATTGAATTTATAACCTTATTTTTATTGATAGTTTTGAATTGTGTTTATATCTCTCACTTTTATATTTGGTTGATATCTTTAGAAATATTTTATTTTTGCAACTTTTATTTATTTATTATCGGAAACTCATACTTCTAATAAAAGTTTACCAAAACCACGAGAAGCTCAAAAATACCACTAAAAAAGAGAAATTAAAAAACTTTAACATGGAAAAGGACCGCATTGAAACTTCTTGGAAACTCTAAAGTTGATATTGAAAAATTTAATCTATAGAAGTTGATGCTAAACATTATCAAATCTACAGGGGCTACAAATACAGTTTATGTTAATAAAGGGACCAAAATCACCCTCACACGAGTGCTTGCACACGCGCGATCGCTGTATCTCACTCGCGATTGAGAAACAGAGCAAACAAAGCGAGAGTGAAAAAAATTAGAAACCCTAGAAACAAGAGAATCGAAATTGAGGAAAGATTTCTTTCAACCTCCCACTCGCTCACATCGCTCGCGTGAGCTTTCACTTTGCAACTTCACAGATCGAACCCAACACACAGACAAAGAGAAGAAGCTCTACAGGTACGTATAAAGCTTCTTTTTTTCTCTTTTTTGCGCGCTTTAATTATATTTTAATCTTATTTTTAGTGACGGGTTTCGGCTTTTGATTTGATTTTTTTGAAAAACTCTGTGTTTTGGTTGATGGGTTTTTCTTGATGTCGTAGAGTTTGAGTCTTTGATGTGTTTGGTTTTTAAGGTTGTGATTTTGTTGGGGGTGTTTGAAGGACCTACTCTTGTCTGAAGTTGAGGTGAAGGAAAGGAAATAGAAAATGGGTTGTTGTGTTAAGGTTAGAATTTGTTCTGCTTAAGGAGAAATTGAGAAAGTTTGAGGCGGTTCTTGCTGTTTGTTTAGAGTTTGTTGGAGCTTTTTCATGAGACTGGGAGGTGTTTTTGAGCTATAATTTGTTGAATTTAGTGCTTAAATTAACTGAATTATATGCGCTTTAGGTTTATTTTGGTTAGAACATCGTTATTGCTTGGGCACCTGCCAAGATTAGATGAATAAAAGAGCTGTTGCTGAATTATGGTGACGTTAAAGTGGAGATGTTGAGGAAGTGGATTTTGAGAAACTTTATATATCGAGCAAGTGATTTTAAGACTAGAAGTTGCATCTTTTTGATGGCAAACTCAAGAATTTTACCACTGCACAGAAGATGTGGCCATAAAAGATTAAAACTGTGTCAAGAAAGTTTCTTAAACATTATGTGGCAACTAGGAAGACATGAAGCAAACAGTAGTGTGATGGCATAGGTGACAAACTACGCTGTTGCTGTCTATGCATGCATAGGTTAATTTTATAGTGTATTGAATGTCAATTTTTTATGTTAGGTGGTGTGTGCTACTTAATGCACCACAGAGTAGATAGGCGAAGAGATTAACTACCTTCACCCATGATGGCATGTGTGGTTTTCAGTTTCCTTTCCTTCAGTTGCAAATTTGTGAGTGCGAGTTTGGTACATACAAGTCTAATTACTATCCATTCAAAAAAGTTGCTGGGACCTGTGTCTGTCTATTTCTCTTTGATTTTGTCTATTTTCTAGTTTACTACTCCATGTGAGAGCATTGTTTTCTCAACCCTCCAACACAAGTTGGTTGGATTCTTTTTCCTGTTAAAAACCCAGAACATTTGGGAGTAATTTGTTAGCTTTAAACCACAAAGAGTTGATGTCTTGGGTGTCTCTGGAGTCTAGATTGTTTCCTGGCTAAAATGTCCAACTGGAAATCAGAACTTTAGTGATTGGACTTAAAATGCACAGAATTCAGCACATTGAGATTTAATTATCAAGTTAATTCACTAGATTATGGAAGGATCGGTTTAATGTTTGAGGCTTTCAATTGCTTCAAATTTATAGAGTCGCTAATTAAGAGCACTGGAATGTAACTGGGTTCTTGGGCATGCAACGACTCACTTGTGGCCAAAGAAGTGAGAGGGTGACTTTGTCCAGTGAGGAAGCTTTTGGAAACTTCGTTGCTTGAGAAGGTTCAGATTTGGCAGATTATGATTTCAAGCAATAAAGTTATGTGATCTATTTAGAAGTAGTAGCTTAAGGCATGATGCAGATTGCTATTGAAGCCAGGCATGAACTTGTATCAGAATTGATTGCTTTTGATGTTGTGAGATAGTGGTGAGTTATGTACTATGCTCTCTTAGAGTTTTTTTTTTTTTTTGTGTGGATATGGGAGTGTTTAGATTTTCTTAACCCCCCCTTTATTTTTGTTATGTTTTTTTATTATCAATTGCAAATCTGTAGGTTGTTTTATTAGCTGTTCTAACATGCATATTTCCCTTTCAACTTTTCTGGTGACTTGACAGCAGTGGTTGTAAGACGTGTTGTAAAGTCTCATCATGGACATCGATCTTAGGTTACCTTCTGGTGATCATGATAAGGAAGGTGAAGAACCAAATGATGTCAATAATATGTTGAGTGAAGTCAAGCTGCACAATGGAGATGTAGAGATTGGAAATGTTGTTGATGTTGCAGAGCAAGTACTTTCTATAGAAGGGGGAGATGTTAATTCTCCCACAACGTCAATGGGATTCAAAGAGGACATAAAACTTGAGCCACTTTCTGGTATGGAATTTGAATCACATGGAGCGGCATATTCATTTTATCAAGAATATGCTCGATCTATGGGATTTAATACTGCAATACAGAACAGCCGCCGTTCAAAAACATCGAGGGAGTTCATTGATGCAAAATTTGCTTGTTCTAGGTATGGGACAAAGAGAGAGTATGACAAGTCCTTTAACCGCCCACGTTCCAGACAAACCAAGCAAGACCCAGAAAATGGAACGGGCCGACGATCGTGTTCAAAGACCGACTGCAAGGCAAGCATGCATGTGAAGAGAAGGTCAGATGGAAAATGGGTTATCCATAGTTTCGTGAAGGAGCATAATCATGAGCTTTTACCTGCCCAAGCTGTCAGTGAACAAACTAGAAAGATGTATGCTGCAATGGCTCGACAGTTTGCAGAATATAAAAATGTTGTTGGTCTCAAGAATGACCCTAAAAATCCATTTGACAAGGGCCGGAATTTGGGACTTGAAGCCGGGGAGACCAAAATTTTGCTTGATTTTTTTAGTCAGATGCAGAATATGAATTCCAACTTTTTTTATGCTGTAGATTTGGGTGAAGATCAACGTTTGAAGAACTTGTTTTGGGCTGATGCCAAAAGCAGGCATGACTACAGTAATTTCTCTGATGTTGTAAATTTTGATACTACATATGTTAGAAACAAGTATAAGATGCCTCTTGCTCTTTTTGTCGGAGTGAACCAACACTATCAGTTCATGTTGCTTGGATGCACCCTGTTATCAGATGAAAGTGCAGCTACTTATTCTTGGTTAATGCAGACTTGGTTGAGAGCAATGGGTGGACAGGCCCCAAAGGTTATAATCACTGACCAAGATAAAGCTATGAAGCAAGTCATTTCAGAGGTCTTTCCAAATGCTCATCATTGCTTTTGCTTGTGGAACATTCTGGGGAAGGTTTCTGAAAACCTGGGGAATGTGATAAAACAAAACGGAAACTTTATGGCCAAATTTGATAAATGCATCTTCAGATCATGGACAGAAAATGAGTTTGGAAAAAGGTGGTGGAAAATTCTTGATAGATTTGAACTCAGAGAGAATGAGTGGATGCAATCACTGTATGAAGACCGTGAGCAATGGGTGCCAATCTACATGAGAGGTGCCTTTTTGGCTGGAATGTCTACAGTTCTGCGTTCTGAGAGCATAAACTCTTACTTTGATAAGTATGTGCATAAGAAGACAACTGTGCAGGAATTCGTTAGACAGTATGGTTCAATTCTCCAAGATAGGTACGAGGAAGAAGCCAAAGCAGATTCTGATACCTGGAACAAGCAACCTACGTTGAAATCTCCCTCACCTTTGGAGAAGAGTGTTTCAGGGATGTACACGCATGCAGTGTTCAAGAAATTCCAAGTTGAGGTCTTAGGAGTAGTTGCTTGTCATCCCAAAATGGAAAGCCAAGATGAGACAAGCATTAGTTTTAGAGTTCAGGATTTGGAAAAGGAGCAAGATTTCACTGTTCTGTGGAATCAAACAGGGTTGGAGGTCTCATGTATATGCCGACTGTATGAATACAAGGGTTATCTTTGTAGGCATGCACTGGTTGTTCTTCAAATGTGTCAACAATCTGCCATCCCATCACAATATATTTTGAAAAGGTGGACAAAAGATGCGAAGAGCAGACATCTTTTAGGGGAAGAATGTGAACAGGTACAATCTAGGGTGCAAAGGTACAATGACTTGTGCCAACGAGCTCTGAAATTGAGTGAAGAGGCTTCATTATCTCAAGAGAGTTACAATATGGCCTTTCGTGCTCTGGAAGAAGCTTTTGGAAACTGCATCAGCATGAATAATTCTAACAAGAATCTTGTGGAAGCTGGTACATCTGCCACTCATGGTCTCCTCTGTATTGAAGATGATAACCAGAATAGGAGTGTGACCAAGACGAATAAGAAAAAGAATCAAACCAAGAAAAGAAAGGTTGGTGGTCAAAAACGAATGTGAATGCCTCTGTTCTTATGTTCTAATACTATTCGTCATAAATGACCTCCTCCATAACTGCAGGTGAATTCTGAGCAGGTGATTACGACTGTTGGGCCACAAGATAGCTTGCAACAAATGGTTTGTCTTCTTATACTTTGTCAAACAACCCAAAAAGAAAGGAAAAACTTTGTATTGACGTGGCACATTAAATTCTACTACAGTTGAAACTTGATATTTGTTGACTAAATTTTTTGAAAATAAGATAAGAAAAAGCCAATGACATTCATATTTGTGGTTGGCCTCCTATGAAAAATAGCATGAATCTGTTATGGTTATGTTGTTACTCATTTAGTATGCAAGTGAATGCACTAGTCAATTTGATTTTAGGGCTGATGAGTATCTGTAACTCGATTTGATTTTCCAGGACAAATTAAGCTCAAGAGCAGTAGCCCTAGAAGGTTATTATGGAACACAACAGGGTGTGCCAGGAATGGTATGTTTGCTTGTGAATTAGGTCATATGCTCATGACAATACGGTGGAATGATTTTCTTACCCCACTCATTTTGAGCTATATGTTTTTGCAGGTGCAGCTAAACTTGATGGCTCCAACACGTGATAATTACTACAGCAATCAGCAGACCATCCAGGGCCTGGTATGCCATATAAATTGTTGCGTGAATGCTTGATGTATGACTGGTCTTGTCTAGTTATTAATCATCGTATATGATATGACTATGGAAATCTGGATCTCATATCTTCAGGGACAGTTAAACTCAATAGCACCAAGTCATGATGGTTATTACGGCACTCAGCAAAGCATGCATGGGCTGGTATTGTATCTATTCCTGCAGCCAGTAATTTCTTTGCACTACAGTCTGCAAATGGTGATATCTTTGCACTGTTTTTACCACATGCAGGGACAGATGGATTTCTTTCGCACACCAGCTGGATTCTCTTATGGCATCAGGGTCAGTTTGCTAGTCTTGATATTCTGATCATGCCATTTTCATTTTGCCAAAACTTCTCAAAACGGTTTTCCATGTAGCAGGACGACCCCAATGTAAGAACAGCACAGCTACACGATGATGGATCCAGGCATGCATGAGCAGCAACTTTCTCACTGTAAGGTTCACATTTCGAAAAGTTCCTTGAATCACGTGGCAATTAAAGTATTAACAGCAATTTTCATTTCTTGGCAGGCGAGGAAGAACGAATCTCCCTTTTATTATGCAGCATGAAATGGTCACTCCACTGAAGCTGAAATCTCTGTAAAGAATGAAAGCTATCATGCATCAAAGATAGCAGGGTTAAATTTAGGAAACTTACTCTTCTAGTGCTTGTAAAACAAGAGAGAGTAGGATGCTTTCATCTTCACCGCATATTTACCACAGTAGACAGTCGAACAAATTCTTATAGGGGTAAAATCTCCCTTGTAAATCTTTATTGTATTTACCTACTATATCAGTGATTTGTCTGTAGCCTAAAATATCTGATCAGATAATATCAGTACTTATTCCCCCAGTAGATCACTATTTACTCTTGCCCCTGCGTCTGTCTACCATGGACCAACGTCAGTCAACTGTTGGAAAAATGATTAAAAAGCAAAGCTTTTCTTTAAATTCTTTTTCTTACCTAATTAAGTATTCCTTTTCATATTAAAGAGTGATGATTCCTCTTGAGGGGATATTACAAAGTAAATTATCAAAGTCGTTTTCATAATTATTCAAGAGATAAAGCTTGACTTATCTAAGATCTCAAATCTTATTAGAAAGGGAATCTTAAGCCTATAAGATATGGGATCTGACCAGGAAGAAGAATCTTAAATCTTTAAAAAAAACAAACAATTTGTTTAATATCTAATTACACAAGAAAGTCGATCAAAATACTTTAGGATGTTTAAACGGCAATTATCAGTATTTATTTAATAAAAAATAGATTTTTGAATAGATAAAAATATTTTTATTATTTTATTTGAAACCAAATAATTTTTTTTTTTAAAAAACCAACTGGCTGAGAATAAAACTTTAACTTGAACCAACCCGGTTTTTAACCGGTTTCCGACAAGTCGAATTTCCTTTATTTTTATCTTTTTTTCCAATTAAGACCGGCACAGGTCTTGGATGGACTGGGTGCTGATTGACCTATCGAGCCCGGTCCGGGTGTTATATCTGCAATTTCAATTCTTTTATTTTTTTAAGCAACACGCGCCAAGCGTGTGGCACACAAAGGAAGCAAACAACAAAGCGGTTAAAATTCTCAAACGACGACATCGAATTTGCATAAACAACAATAAACGCGCGGCGAAGAAACAGAGATGGAAGCAAGCGAGGGAGTGAAATAAAAGCCCTAATTTTTATTTTTATTTTTATTTTATAAGATTTTTCTACAACCGAGCGAGTGAGACTCAGCGAGTGAGTGTGGAGAAGAGAAGAAAGAAAAACCCTAATTTTTATTTTTTTTTCAATTCAGACGCGCCAATTCTCTCACTCGCGACTTTATTTTCCGGATCTTTCTCTCTTTATCCCTCTCAAGGTCTCTCTCTCTTTCTCTCTTCTTTAATTTTGGTGTATTAATTGTTTTTATAGCCGGTTTGGTTGCTGAGAAAACGTGGGAAAGTGGAAGTGGGAATTTGTGTTTTCCTTTAATTTTCTTGGTAACCAAACATGGGATTGGAAGGAGCTGAAATGCTTTAGTGGGGTGTGATTTTTTCTCGAATTTGAATCGTTAGAGAATGAAAAAAAAGGTGGTTTTATTATTTTTGGTGACCCTAATTAATGCCCTGAATGAAAAATCAAGTTTGAAAATTTTCTCAGAATCCAATCAGGAGATAGAAAAGGAATAAGAATGATTTAATGGGTTGTATTGGTATAGAATTTAAAAACGGAAGCTTTTTATTATTATTATTCCTGGTAACCTTAATTAGTGTCCCGAATGAAAAATCAAGTTCGAAAATTTTCTCAGAATCCAAGCAGGAGATAGAGAAGCAATAAGAATGCTATAATGGGTTGTGATTTTTATTGAATTTGAATCAGTAGAGAATGGAAAAATGGTTGCTTTTTTTCCCCCTAACATCCAAGTAGTAGATGGAAAATGATTAGGAGTGCGATGATGGGCTGTGTTTTTTATACTGATTTTATTGAATTTCAGCGGAAAAATGGTAGCTTTATCATTTTTAGTATCATTTGTAATACGTTAATGTGGATTGTCTGTTGTTTGAAACTCATGTAATTTATGTATGAAAACTTTCTTTCATGTGTTCAGGTGCCTCTGTAAAGAACTTGTTGCATTTTTTTCCTTAACGGGAATGTGTTTTTATGATGACGGAGAGGAATCATAAAATGATTGATGATATGATCGATCTTCAAGATAATGTCCCTGCTGATGATGTAGTGGGTGGAAATATCGTTGGTGTGGTGGATGTGGTGCACAGTAGAGATGTTGCGGTCGTTGATTCTCCGAAAAGGGCTGTTGCTATGTTTGAAGGGGATGTAAACTATGAGCTATGTGATGGTATTGAATTTGGATCACATGAGGAAGCATATTCGTTTTATCAGGAATATGCAAAATCTATGGGGTTCACCACTTCGATAAAGAATAGTAGGCGGTCAAAGAAATCAAAGGAGTTTATTGATGCTAAATTTGCCTGTTCTAGATATGGAGTTACACCAGAGTCTGATAGTGGTAATAGTCGGCGATCAACTGTGAAGAAGACTGATTGCAAAGCCAGTATGCATGTGAAGAGAAGGGCTGATGGCAAGTGGATAATACATGAATTTGTTAAGGAGCATAATCATGAGCTCTTACCTGCTCTAGCATATCATTTTCGAATTCACAGGAATGTGAAATTAGCTGAAAAGAACAACATTGACATATTGCATGCTGTCAGTGAACGAACAAGAAAGATGTATGTCGAGATGTCTCGACAGTCAGGTGGGTATCAAAATTTTGGGTTAGTAAAGAGCGAGATGAATATGCAGTTTGAAAAAGGCCAGCATTTGGCTCTTGATGAGGGTGATGCACAAGTAGTGCTGGAATATTTTAAGCGTGTCAAGAAGGAGAATGCAAACTTCTTCTATGCAATAGATTTGAATGAAGAGCAGCGTCTGAGAAATTTGTTCTGGGTTGATGCAAAAAGCAGGGCAGATTATATTAGCTTTAATGATGCTGTTTGTTTCGAAACCTTCTATGTAAAATACCACGAGAAATTGCCATTTGCTCCTTTTGTTGGGGTGAATCATCACTGTCAGCCAATCTTACTCGGATGCGCATTTATTGCAGATGAGTCTAGATCAACATTTGTTTGGTTAATGAAAACATGGCTTAGAGCAATGGGTGGGCAAGCACCTAAAGTTATAGTCACTGACGTGGACAAAACCTTGAAGGTGGCCATTGAAGAAGTCTTCCCAAACACCCGTCACTGCTTTTCTCTTTGGCATATATTAGAAAGATTGCCTGAAACTCTCTCTCATGTGATTAAACGACATGAGAATTTTTTGCCAAAATTCAACAAGTGCATTTTCAAATCATGGACAGATGATCGGTTTGATATGAGGTGGTGGAAAATGGTCACCCGGTTCGAACTTCAAGATGATGAATGGATTCAGTCATTGTATGAAGATCGTAAAAAGTGGGTGCCTACCTACATGGGGGATACTTTTCTAGCCGGAACTTCTGCTACACAGCGTTCTGAAAGTATGAGTGCGTTCTTTGATAAATACATTCATAGGAAAATCACCATGAAAGAGTTCATGAAACAATATGGAACAATTCTACAAAATAGGTATGAGGATGAGTCCGTTGCAGATTTTGATACTTCCCACAAACAGCCTGCCTTAAAATCTCCTTCTCCTTGGGAAAAACAAATGTCAATGGTTTATACTCATGCAATATTCAAGAAATTTCAAGTTGAGGTTTTAGGTGTAGTTGGCTGCCATCCTAAAAAGGAAAGTGAAGATGGAACATTGGTGACGTTTCGGGTTCAAGACTGTGAAAAGGATGAACATTTTTTGGTCACATGGAACCAAACAAATTCAGAGGTGTGCTGTTTCTGCCATTCCTTTGAATATAAAGGTTTTCTTTGTAGGCATGCATTGATTGTTCTCCAAATTTGTGGCCTTTCAAACATACCACCTCATTATATTCTGAAGAGGTGGACAAAAGACGCAAAGAGTAGGCAACCAATGGCCGTAGGAACAGAACGGGCACAAACTAGGGTGCAGCGCTACAATGATTTATGCAAATTGGCCATTGAAATGAGCGAAGAAGGATCATTATCTGAAGAGAGTTACAATGTCGTTCTCCATACACTAGTAGAAGCTCTGAAGAATTGTGTGAATGTGAATAACCGCAATAACAGTGTAGCAGAATCTAGTACCTATACTCTGACTCATCGTGAAGCAGAAGAAGAAAACCAGGGAAGCCTTGTTACCAAATCAAGTAAAAAGAAGAACCCAGTCAGGAAAAGAAAGGTTAGTTCTGGAATTAGAATCCAACCAGGTGGAACTGCCTATGTTCTAATATTATTGTCTAATTATGTGCACAAGAAAAGGAAAAGAAATGATCAATGCCTGTTTATGGTTCAGGTACAATCAGATCCAGACGTCATGCTTGTTGAAGCACCAGATAGCTTGCAGCAAATGGTTTGGCCTTTGTTCTATTCACTTCCAGTAATCATGCAATCATAATGTTATAGTGGTAATAGTGTGCATTGGATTGCAACAAGGTTATGGCTGTAAAATTTGTTAAATGGATCCGCTTTGTGTAAAGAGAACTCATTCTTTCTGTTTTATTATTATTGAATTTCAATAGGATGGTGTTGACTAGGTTGTGGGATTGTGCAATCGACTTGGACAATAGAGTTATTGAAATTGGGTTTTGTCTCTGCAGGAAAATCTAAGCTCAGAAGGTATTAACCTTGGCGGATATTATGGTACCCAGCAGAATGTGCAAGGACTGGTGAGCACAGTTTGTAGTGTTTTGGGCCTTTTTATCCAAGAGACAATATACAGTTGTGTAAAAAGAATTGTAATTTCAACTTTGACAGCCTGAACCTGGTGCTGAGTGCAGGTACAGTTAAACTTAATGGAGCCGCCTCATGATGGTTACTATGTCAATCAACAGAGCATGCAGGGTCTGGTAAGTCATGGTGGATTTTGACCATGTACATATTCAACAAAATCACTTTTATGAACGAGTTACGATACCTTGAATTGTGTTTGTATTTCTAGGGGCAGCTGAATTCCATAGCACCCAGTCATGATGGTTTTTTTGGGACTCAGCAAAGCTTGCATGGCTTGGTATAGTATTTTATAACAAAATACATTTTCAAAGAACTTTTGTTTCAGAAGCAGCAGTTACCTAATTACATCCTTTCATGTAGGGGCAATACGACTTTCGGCCTCCAACTGGTTTCAGTTATAGCATGCAGGTGAGTTTTGGAGGACATGGTATCAATATTTGTTATCCTCTACGCATGGAACCTATTAATGAGTATAAATTTACTAGGCTGTGTCTTTTAGTTGCAGGATGACACTCATTTGAGATCTTCACATATGCATGGCAGTGCTTCAAGACACGCATAAGGAAGTAGGATGTTTCATATTGGCAGCTGGAATGACAGTTTTCCTCCTGAGATGGCTGACATCTTCCTTGGAGGTATATAACACTGATTGAAAAACTAACTCCAGGAATTGCGAACGCCATTTTTACAAGCAGAAGTCATCGATTTGATAGTTCAGAAGCTAATCCCCAAAATGAAGGCAGAAGACATCATGGATTTTTTATCCAGAATTTTATCTGGAATCCGGTCTTAATTTATGCCACACCAAGTCACTAACAGCTATGGTAGCACAACTTATTGGTAGAGCAATGACTGTGATTTCGATATGTTCATGATTACTCTTACAGGCACCACATCTGCCTAAACTAATTGGAGACTTGAAGAGACTGTCCTGCTCGGAGAGTAGATCCCCCTTGTGGTGAGATGAAAAAGTGCCTCGTTGCTGGAGCATACAAGGAATGTTCTTCTTCATGTCCATAGTAGATTGTTTAGATCTGCTGTTATTAACCACTCCCTCCTGTCAACCCTTTCCTGGTATTAGTAGATGTGGAAAATACCTAACTTCATGTAGAAGCACAACAATTCTCAGGATGAGTAGTTTATTCAAATCAGATCAAGCTCTTCTCCTGTAAGCCCTCGCATGACCAGTCATGTAACGGGAGGAATTTGGTCCTTGTAAAACATGTATTTGTTGATTATGACACCTTTCTCAACACTTAAACAATTTTATTTTTTTTATTGTTGCTTTCAATGTTGCATATTCTTTTCCTGTTTATTAAGTTTGAAAGAGGAAAATATTGAAGATTAAAATATCATATACTAATCCCAGAAAAATATAATTCTTCAAATCTTCAATTTCCTTTTTTAAATAATAAAATATACATAAAATTATTAAATAAATAAAAATAATTTGGTTAATAATAAAATGAAATGAAATGTTTAGTTTTTAAAATATTAAAAAATGTATTAAATTTAAACAAGGAAAAAAATTAAATATTGAAAAACAATTGAAGATTAGAATCTCCTATAGTAGTCTTAGGAAAATATAATTCTTCAATTTGTTTTAGATATTTAATATCATTAAATTTAACAATTTAATAAAAATAATTTGGTTAATAATAAAAATAAAAGGAACTTTTTCCCTTTTATAAAAAATAAAAAAAATAAAAATAAAAATTTAAATTTCAACAAAAATAAGATTAGAATATCAAATACTAATTCAAGAAAAATAATTCTTTATTTTATAAAATAAATATATAGAGTTCTATTCTATATTAATTTAAAATTGTACTACTATGTTAATATATAAATTATTATAAATATATTTGTTAATTTATCTCAATTTTATTTTGATGTGTGCTTTCAATAAAATGGAGGTGCAGCGCGACCTGCTTCCTTCTTTTTGTTTTTTATTTTTTTTTAATTTTAATTTTAATTTTTTTTTATTACTTAGATTATTTTTTATTGATTTAATTTTATTGATATTTAATATAATTATTCATGTGGCATGATCTAAAACTAATAGACTTGAATAATAAAATTGGATGGAGAGGACAACAAGTATAAATTTATCTTGAGAAAGGATTGTTGTAGATCAAAATCATATGGAAGGATGAATATGACCAAAAATTGAATATAGAGGAGCATTCTGTGATTTCCATCCTAAAATAACTGAGTTGTAATTGTATTTTATAATTTGTTATTGCTGTAATTATAAATTAATTAATAAAAAAGAAAAGAAAAGAAAAATGAAAGGCAGAACATAGCGTGAATTTTTTAAGGCTCAAAGACAAGGCTACAGAAGCCTAGTAATTGCCGATTTATTGCTGAAGAGATCGCCGATTAATTATTGACTATTTCAAAATTAATCGCTACTGTTCCCGATCAAATGCAGGTTACGTTTCCGATTATTTAACGAGTAAATACCGATTTCCTGTCCTAAAAAAGATCGCCGAGAGATCGCCGACTATTTTCGAACTAATCGCCCTGCTTAAAAGCCGATTGGTTTCTGAT
>Ga0307518_10000325_pt1 | contig 36026 bp, 22 predicted proteins | sample 25_EM_MG_FD_203889 | JGI IMG/M metagenome (GOLD analysis project Ga0307518, IMG submission 203889) | Populus trichocarpa ectomycorrhiza microbial communities from riparian zone in the Pacific Northwest, United States - 25_EM | ecosystem: Host-associated > Plants > Roots > Unclassified | place... | reverse complement strand
CTTAGGCAAGGCAAGGAAAGTTTCTGCAGGACTGTCTGCCTTCAAAAAAATAATTGTGAGGAAAAAAACCTCACCTCATAATTTAGTTTCTGAAAAGGAGATAAACCACCAAACAATTTTTTTTTTAAAAATAACCAACGTAATTTTATTCTCAATAATAATCCATTTAAATTTTAATATATATTTTTAAAATCTTATTCATGATTATTAATTAATCTACTATTGAGATTTAAATTGACCACAACTATCTTATTAAGAGATGATATTAAATTTAATTTTTAACAGTGCAACTCAAAAAAAATAATTTTTCTAAACATAAAGTTTATAAGTGTAAGGAAAAGATAAATCCAAGACCATCTAATAATTGATATTAGAGCCTAGATTTGCCATCAGGTTCATCGAATGTGTGGAGGAGATTGTTGGGGTTTTTCAAAATTTTATTTATAATTATTAATTAAAAGGAATCCTAATGAAATTTAAATTGAGTATAACTAACTTACTTACCAAGGAAGACTATATATTAAAGTTTAAATCGACTACATTAATATTTTTATTGATAATTATTAATTAACATAATAAGTTAAGAAACCCTATTAAGATTTATATAGATTACTACTAAGATTATAATGACTCAGTCATTTAAAAAAACTATATATTTTTAAAAATTATTTTTTGAGTTGCTTTTTTACAATTTATGAATTGTGCTATTCTTAACCGTACGTGCATCCCAACTATTTTTCTTAAACTTTTTTTTTGGAATGTGCTATTTTTTTTAAAAAAAAAAAATGTTTTAATTATGATTTGAAGACCTGCTAATCTCGAGGAGATGAGTTTAAGTGATCATCAACATTAGAGAATCAAGGGGTTATTGCACATCTGAACCACAGTCGACCAACTAAAATTAATCACAGTAGGAAAACATGACCTGCCGTTCGATGCAAACACTAAATTAAAGAAACAAAAGACACGCGCGCATGCTTCAAACGTTAAGCTTGAGCTTGGACACCATGGAAGCTCACATTACAATTGATGTTGCAAGAATCCTGCATGGTAACTCCTTCTAATATAGATCGATGCAGTACTGCTAATTATTTAATAAATAAACACTCCCACATGAAAAAAAGGAAGAAAAACACACATAACGGCACCATAGTTTCCTTACATATTTAACTAAATTAAGGATAGAAACAAGAACAAGCGAACAGTAGGATCCAACTCTGTCTTCATGACGTCAAGGCTTTCTGCTGAGCCTCTAGATAATAATCATGGCATGGAGCAAGCGATAGATCGAGATCCTCTCCAAGTGAAAATGCCAAAGGATTGAGGTTGCCCTGTGAGAGAAATTGGCTCTCTCCCAAGTTTTTAACCCAGTATCCGTAACCTTGTATGCTCAGGCACCGCCCACCATGCCGTACGGTGAGGGTGCATGGCGGGATTGGCACTCATGCTAAGAGAAAGAACTAGCGATGAGCATCTTCAAGCACGCAGCTCACTCTAGATATTGTGCTAAGGTATGGTGTTGGAGAAGAGAAAGGAAGGGAGAGATCATTTTATACGAGAGGCAAAGGGACACTGAACGTGGGTTCCTTCTCCTATGGGTTAGCAATGGCAGCATCTTCCACAGGATATGCTGCGACCACTTCCATTGCTCCACATTTGATGACCGCACCTTTCGTCCTTTCCTTCATTTCTTTTTCATTTTTTAATTTAATCACCAAAAATAGGGTTAATTAAGCTGTGATCACTATACGGCCATGCTATATATTATGCATTGCTTTGTTATTGTAAGTGTCCATTAATTTATAACCTAAGCATCAGTATCTTCCACAGTTCTTATTATTAAGAAAAAGAAAAAGGAAAAGGAAAAGTGACGGCAGAAGTTTCCTTCTAGTGGTGGTGGTAATGCATATTTCCGATCGAAATCAAAAATTATTTGGAATTGAAATGACAAGTGATCATGATCATATATATATATGGAATGGGCTATCTTGGATATATAGGAGCACTAAGAGTTGTTTGGAAGATTATACCTAGTTTTAATTATCAGGATTAGTAACACGAAGTCACTTATGTCATCTCTTAATTATAAATATGCATGGAGGTCCGTAGCAAAAAAAACCAAGACAATCGAAAAAAAATGATTGAAAAAACTGAACCCAAAAAAAAAAAAAAAACTAAGAAAACCTATTAAAAAAACCTCAGCCACCCTAAACACACTACCAGATCGTCTCTTCTCTCTCGCGATCTCCCACTCCGGTCTACCTTCCTCTCTCATGGAAGTCGCAACGTCCCCCTTGCATCTTCGTCTCTTGTCTCTTCGTTGTGTCCCTAGTCTATATATATATCAAAGCCAATGCTTGGATCGGAGCTTGGAATGTTCTCCCACATCTGATCTCATCAGCATGCATGTTTACTTTTATTTTGTTCTTGATTCTTCTGTCGTTACTGGTATTCATGGGAGCGACTCTCCTGGGAACTCGTTTTTGTAGTTAGACTTTGACTACAACTTTCTTGTTTAGTCTTTCCTGTGCATGTATTTGAATTTAGAGTGTTTATGTTTTTATTGAAATGAGTGAGGGGCACAGATTTTTTTAATACCTAATGTCTCAAGCAGTTGTGATGCATTTATTTATCTGTTGAAATTGCTTACATTTTTCCCCTTTTGGAATTTGTGGTTGAATTTTCTACATGTTTACAGATCTTGCTGTGGTTTACTGATATTTTTTGGCCATATTTATTTGTGTGTTTTAAAAATTTAAAACTTTTTTATATTTTTTTACTTTAAAATGTTTTTAAATCATTTTAATGCGCTGATATCAAAAATAATTTTTTTTAAAAAAAATATTATTTTAATATATTTTTAAATAAAAAACACTTTAAAAATTAACCGCAACCACACTTCTAAACATGCTAATAAAGAGTGGGGCAATTTACCTGTTTTTGTTAAAAAAACACGAACCAAAATCATTCAATTTGAACTAATTTCAAAAAATAAAAAATTATTTTACATGAAGGACTTAAAACCTAAAATGATATAACACTTTAATAATATATTAATAAAATACTTTAAAATATAATATTATTAGAAAATAATAAGTTACTAATATATTTATATAAAAAAAACACAAGAATTTTAATAAGCAAAAAAGATGGTAGATAAAAACTTCAAGTTCGTAGGTTTTATTTTCTTTTAATGAATGATCCTTCGAGAGATTTACAAAGCAATTTCATGTTACTTTAAAAAAAACAGTTTTCGGAAACTCTTGTAAGAATTTAAACGCGATCCAATGATCGGATTAAAAGTCATGGTTCTTTTGAGCAATTATTTTAAACTGGCAAGACCAGACCTCCTATTGAGCCTAGATTAGTCTCATTGGTCCATAAATATATCTGCTAGTCCATCCACGTAATCTATCTAGGGCAGATTCTCATCTAGTTGTTGCATACCCACACCTGACTGTCTAGAATCACGCAAGCCCAATTACATTAAAAAAATCACTCACCAGCTGGTGAAAGTGTACCAAAAAAAAAAATTACAAATTAATTTCTACAAGCAAAACTAAAATCTCTACAAGTTTTCTCAAATCAGATCCTTGAGAAAACCTTATTTTCTAGACTGGGATTGTGTTCAAACTGTGTAGTGTACCTATTACAACAATCAATCCTGCTTCTCAAGAAGCTCTCAATCAATTCCCTTTTTCTGAAGCTCACAGGCAATATTGTAGTTTTGCATCCCAATTATAGTGAGCTGTCCATCTTTACATGGTGCCATAGCCATGCAAAACTACTCTTTTTTCCTTCTTTCTGGTAGCATTTGATAGAAGATTAGCACCCTCTGGTCATTGACATATGCTTGTGTATCTGACATCAATCGTCACAGTGCCATGGCCTTTACTCGGTATTCTTGAAAGCATCAGGTGTTGGGTTTCAGTAACAGGATCATTATAGTTGTGAAATGGCAAGAAACTTAAAGTCGTGATGAATCAGTTTAGCAACAATCCCTTGAGGTTTTCGGGCCACTATAAGGGTAAAAGGATTGTGAAGATTATTACCAAGCAAATACCAGGTTGCATGGCTGCTGGAGTCAGGTTGAACCATGAATCAGCTTAGCAACCATCCTTTGTCGTTTTGAGGGAGTTAATGGTAAGTTGATGAAGTTAAATCCTTACCACGCTAGGAGCATGTAGGAAAACACTACCTAAATCCATCTTCATGCGCCGAAAAGGGATCAAGGTGGGCCAATTGGCGCCGAAAAGGGATCTTAAATGTCAAATGGCCGGGGACTTGTAAGCATGGGCAAACTCAGCAAGGAAACAAATCTAAATCAAATTTACTCAAGCCTTACAAGTCAATAATTTGGCAAAGATGTTGTAGGCCTTAAAATAATGGGAAAAAAATCCATATAATTCAATTAAAACACACAGTAATGAACTAACAATTTAAAAGCTTATAGAATAATTTATATTGAATGATATTGCTTCAAGAATCTGCATACCAGTTCATAGCAATTATTAAACTAAATTGCCTTGCACCCATGGAACATGGGGTATAATAATAGTAAAATTGAAAAACTCAAGTCTATATATGATACCCTTTTTGGATTAAGAAAACTTAAAATCCTTTATAAAATTCTCCCATCTCAGAAGAATCTTTCTTGCAATCTAAGGTGTGGAGACTACCTGCTTTAACCCTCTTAAAAAACTCAGGTCTACTGTATCTCCATGCCGTCAGTGGCAGTTTATCTTTAGGGATATCCTTCATATTCTTTACTATCCTTTTATTTACCAGATACTGGTGTTTTTGTAAAATACTCTATGCTGCAGCCACTCCAGCAAAAAATAACAGAGGAGAAGAGCTGGGCGATACAGAGCAGCACTCTTGTTTCTTCCGAGCTTCAGATCCGCATTTCTCCTTGAAATCTTCATTTCTGATATGATTGTCACGACACTCTGGGCTGCAAAATGCCTTTTCACCCCTGCAAACAAGGACCCCATTTCTATTTTAGCAGTGGAAAATGAGTGTAAGATATGAGAAATGAGAACAAGGAAAATTTATCCCTGAAAATTCTCGAGGCTCAAGTTGAATATCCTAACAAAGCCTCCCCAAAAGAATCAGGACCACATGCATAAGCAAACAAGAATTATTTGGGCCTTCTACTACAACATAATTCCCAAAATAAAGTGAAACTTATTAACTTAAATTTAGGGAACGGAATAACCATTACGCTTTTTAACAGCTAGAGCTTACCACCCAAATTCCAAGCAAATTCTAATCCCAACCTCAAATTTTTTTTAAAAGCTACAACATTTGCATTTGTTTTATAAATTGTCACCAAGAACCAAAAACATCATGAAGACAGCAATTCAAATTTCATTGAATAGTTGAAATTAGAATAGTTGCTGGAAAACATCCCATAAGACAGACAATATTATATAGTTTCAAGCCCTGCAATGTAGGGAAAAAGAGCCATCAAGGTGCTTTTGCTGATATTTTTATAATTTCTGAAAAGAAAAACCCATGTATATAGTTGACAAGGCACCAACGCTTCATTTGGTCACCATGACAGCAGTATAATTGTTTCTTAGTTAACAACAAGCTGTTATTGACTGTTCTAACTTTCGCCAAGTTGCAATTGACAGTGTTCAATGAATAACAAATCTGTCAACCTAATCCTAAAAAAGCTTATCTTCCACCAGAAGGAAAGATATCCTTGTCAATGCTAACATGAAGCAAGCCTGGCATGCTTCAGTGAATATGGAAATAAATTAATGACCAGTACCAATTATACTAAGATAAGCATCATCTCTGCATCAGGAAACTTCAAGAGGAGAGGAACAGCACAGCTCTGACAACTTACACGAATTACTCGATAATTAACTTTCCAAACTTAAAAAAAAAGACAGGAGAGAAAAACTGCTTGTTGTCACTAATAATAATAATAATAATAATAATAATAATAATAATAATAATAATAATAATAAACGAGCAGTTTGTTTTTTATCCTAGGAAACTTCAAGAGGAGAAAACAGCTTTGCTGTGACAACTCCGACAGATACTCAGATATTGACTTTCCGAACTTGTAAAGGAGAAAACAACTTAGCCAGATAGAAACTGCTCATTGGCACTAACAACAATAATAAGCAGTGTTTTTGTCCAAAGAAATTTACAAGTACACAGCTTAGCACCAACAACTTGTACCAGATAATGATTCCATATTGGCCCCAAGTTCTCTATAGATGAAACAAGAACCATTGGACTGCTGTAAGGAAAAAGCCCTTACCACAAAGGCTCCCACTCAAGCCAACATGCTAAGAAATTTAACATTGCATCAAAATAATGGCTTCAACAAAAGGTTTTTCAGTTGTTTATGCAAGTAATGGATGTAAGTTGACAACCTTTCTACCCCAACTCTGGTTTTATGTCTTCATCATTCTTTACAACCATAATCAATTTGGATAACCCCCAAAATGGCATTTCTTCTGCTCGAGATTTAGCTGGCTCTACTTTTATGGAATTGTCTCAACTAAAATAGAGAAGCGCATCCTGATTACTTTATGCCCATTTCATACCGAAGTCTGATGCATATAATCTTTTAGAGGTAACTTAATAACATAAACTTGACTAAAAAGTTGCTTTATTTTATCATTTGACCTAGTAATGAAACTCATGCTGTCACATTTGCACTCATCAGATTGCAATGTTCTATTTCAACATTTTCTCAAAGTACATGCAGAAAATGAAAGACAAAATGAGATTGCAGGGTTCTATTTTAAACATTCAGTGTGTCCAGATTCTTGTACGAATTGAAAGAGCATCATCACTGATGAACAATTCTTTCCAAATTCCTAAATGCAGCCTAAAACAAATGAAATTCAGGAAGACAACGGAACCCCAAATAAGTGTTGAATAATACCATTTTGAATCAAAATATCTGAGATAAGGTGCATTGACCCAAGTCACTAATTTTAAATGGCCTGACAATAAATATACAAAGATAGATTTAAATGCTATTAAACCAGACAACGAAGCAGCTAATTTTGAACTTGTTTAAACCAGTTCAATTACTGTTCCAATTGTATGGCATCTTTGATTGATAATACAATCATATTAACCATTTCTAGTCCACATGTTTTTCGGAACAAAGAAATCCAAACATTATATGTTCTACATAACCACGTGTTCTTCGGAACAAAGAAATCCAAGCATAAATATGTTCTACATAAATGGAACATTTTTCTGCTTGTACAGGAAACCTGATCGATTTTACGATTGCATAAACTATCTCGTGTCCACATTTTCCATGAAAAAGTAATCCAAAATAACCATCTTCTAAGTACGTGGAAGTTTTCAGTCAAAACAGGACGACGCAGTCATGACTGAAAGAACATGAGTAAGCAAGATTTTGTCCCAACACTAATTTGCCTACGAATCCATTGGCTGTTATCCCATCAAAATCTATTAATCTATTGCCAATCAAGAACTTGCATTTTTCAAACAACAAAATTTCACAGCAATTCAAAGTCAAACAACAATCCATAAACAAAAAGCATATCCAATCAATCAGAATTCACACAATTCACTAGTCACACACAATTCCAAACACGTGATTAACCACTAAAATTAAACCAAGAAAGCAATCATTTTTGTACCTGTACATGAAAATGTCCAGCCCCTCAAGCAGCTTCTTGCAGAGATAGCAAGAACTCAGGAAATCCTTGCTCCAAAACTCCCTCCTAGCAGCAGCAACGGCAGCATTCATGGGCATCCTCACAGGTGGTGAAGCAGCATAAACCAGTCCAGAACCAACATCAAACTCATTCCCTGGATCAATACAAACCTCGTCACCATAACAAACACTCTGCTTAATCACATTATTCCCAACATGAGAAATAACACAAGTATAACTCTCATCATTCTCATCAACAACAAATACACCACCACCACTACTATCTTTATCAAGATTCGACACCCCAATACCTCCTTCTTTGAAATAAGAAGCAGGTTTCTTCAAAGAAACAATTGGGAGAAGACTGGATCTTGGTGACAAAGCCGAGTCAGAAACTTTATCTGACTCATCCATAGCAGCAACTATTCCTAACCCAACAGCACCACCATTCTCCAAAGACCTAGGTGATTTGTTGGCAACTGAAAAGGTCTCGGTTAAGGTTGAAAACAAAGAAAGACTGATTCTTGGTCTCTTTTTCTCCATTTTCAGACCAAACTGAGACATGGGCAACCCTCAAATCTTGAATTCTTGAAAATTCAAGACAAGGGTTTGCTGTTATAAAGAGAGAAAGGGTTTTGGAGTATTCACAAGTGTATCTAACATGGAAGAGAGAATTTAACGGAGAGATATTAATTACAAAGTAAAAGAGGTTCTAGAGAGAGAAACAAGTGCAAAATTTAGAGAAGTGAAGTGCAAGAAAGAGAGATTCTTCGAGGCTAAATTTGTGGGAAAGATTTTTTAGAGAGAGAAAGTGACAACTCTCTACTTACCTTATAGAGAGATAGGCTTTAACGCCTGTGGTTATCAGTGGAGAAGGGAATATAAACAGTGTGTAGCAATAATTATTTTGATTAAATTATAATCAATCATTATTATTATTTGTCTATAATAAACAACCTATCAGTAAGTGATTACTGTTTTTTTTAGGTAAATTGGGTAATTAATATATAAAATAAAAAGAATTAAAGAAGTAAAAAGTTCCGATCAAATAATATAATTTTTTGGATGTCACAATTCATAAATATGATCATGTTTTTAAATAATAATATTAATTATAATATTGTTGTATTTTAGAATTGAAACATTTAATTAAATATCACGTTTTAAAAACATAATAAAATTATAATTGATATCGCAATTTAAAACCATAACATCATTTAAATTTTATTAACAAGGATAAATTAATTCATTGTTTCATAATAATCAATTATATTGGTTGACTGATTGACATTGACAAATAGAGGTAAGCTATGTGAACAATAATATTTTTAGATTTTAACTAAAATTTATATTTTAGTCTATAAGTTGAATGAAAATATATATTTTGACTTATAAAATATATTTGAAAAAAATTCATAAAATCATAGTATTTGTATGAATCAGTTAACTAGTTCATATAACTGGATCAACCAACTGATCGTGAGGATTGGTAGCAAGGATATTGCTCCATCTAAATCTAACAAAAAAAATATTTTTTTATGATATTTATTATTTACTTTGTTAATCTAATATGTAATTTAGTTAATGATTTTAGAGGGTTAAAAATTTTATAATTTAGATAGAATTTAGACAGAATTTTTTCTATAAAAAAATTACACTCAAAATTTTATTCCGTTTAAAAAAACATATACAAAACAACAATAAACTCATAAATTTTTACCGAACTCAATAAATTCTCATATTTTATAATTACAAATAGACTAATAATAAAAACACTCACAAATTTTCACCTTCTCAATAAATTCTCACATTTTATAATTACAAATAGGCCCAATAATAAAAAAAAACACACACATACACACACAAAATAAATTTCAAACACTTAAATAATATACCATTAATAAATTAAATGGAATAAATCAATCTCTTTACATTTTTATTACACAATAGAATCACTAATTTACCTTTCAAAAGAAAGCATCATAGTTTTTTCTGTTTTCTTTTCCCCGGAGTCCTCCCGATCTCAAAGTTATGTGTTTATCAAGTTATCCCATATCATTTCAGAAATATAAGAAAAAACTGAATCCAGCCTACATTTCACTTAAAGAGATTGATTTATTCCATAGGAGAATGAGGAGAATGAGGCAAGTTCAATCCCTTTTTTAGTGTTGCTAGCTGGATTTCCATTAATAGGAATTGGACAGTGCATTTTTCTCTTTGTTAATGATTTATTAGTGTCGGGCCCAAGTTTGTTGCATGACTTGTTTTTTTTTAAGAAATACTGTTTTATTATGGATTTTTTTTTAATTATAGGTTTTCGACCGGTTTCCGTATATCTTGACTAAAACATGTAAATCTTTAATGATTCTAAAGTTTGTAATACTTGAACTGATGACTTCTGAAAAACAAACTCATGATATGATCAATTAAACTTGAAATTATTCTATTATGACTGAAACATATAAGTCTTCAATGATTCTAAAGTTTTAATACTTGAACTGATGGCTTCTGAAAAACAAACTCATGATATGATCAATTAAACTTGAAATTATTCTATTATGAATTCTTGACATGTACACTTAGTGATTTTTGTTTTAGAAAAGTGTATTTTGTTTTAGAAAAGTGTATTTTGTTTAATTCATAGAGATATTAGTTTTGGGATTGATGCAATGACTTTTTAACAAACCTCATTCGTTGATATATTTTAAATTTTTATTTCGACATAAACATGATAAAATCAACTTATTTATATGTTAATATTTTTTAATAAGAATTTTTTTTATTAAATTAGAGTGCATGGATGGAAAAATATAAAAATCCATCTCAATGCCTTTCTTTGGTTTCAAATTCTAAGAACATACCACATGCACTTGGAGAAGCTAGCAATAAACTTGTATTGAGATTTGAAAGAAAATACTCCTTTAATTGCTCGTATAAATTGTTAAAAAAATAATATAGAAAGTTATTTTCTTAGCCTCATTTATAGTAGTTAGAATAATTTTTTAGTACAATATCATAATATTAATGGCCAAGTAATTAATGGTTTTTAATCTCTCAACTTCATTTTATTTAATTAAATTAATAAAAATATAATATAAAATAACGATAAGTTTGTACAAATTTTAAACCCAAATTTTTTTTATTTTAAAATATATATTAAAGAGTTATAAAACACTATTTTTTAATACATTATAGATCTAACTAAGATTAAAAAATTAGAGCCACATCGTACATAGTCGTGAGACATTTTATAGGTTTATTCTAAAATTATTAACAACAACTTGATTAATGATAGGCTTTTCATTTGCTAATTTTGATATATATATATATATAAAGCTCATGCTAGGGTTGTCCCATCAATAATAACATCCTAAACTTTGATTTTTGTATAAATACCATATTGTTAATATTAGCATGGCTAGTCGTCGACCTTTAATTTTGTATAAAACAGTTAGATTATCAAATAAATATCACTTTAATTTTTAATATATAGTTTAACCTACTCCCTTGATCCCTTTCACCGCTCCTTTGAAGAAAATTAAATCCATAATAATTTGATGAAAGTCTAAATTATTTTATCAAGTGAACTAACTAAGAAACTCATTGGTACTTGTACAAAAGCAAGAAATTTATTGGTGATGTACAGTAAATTCTTCAATGAGATACTCCATTGTTGATCACTAATAAATGCTAAGATCTTCCTAGTCAATGCACAGTCAGTGCTGCACTCTTGCCATGAGAAGCTCTTTCATTTTTCTGTGCTCTGTTTTTCCTTGTTTTCTCATATGGTACGTTAGCTTACCTTCTCTCCTTTACTTGTCTTTCATTTGTCTCAAGGAAAAAAAAAGTCTTATTTTTTTAATGTCATCCTTACTTGTTGGTGTGAAAGTAACATTTCTTGTGTTTTTTTTTTTTTTTTTTATCAACGTGGGTGTTCGGGTTAACTTACGTGCACCTCGACTAATCCATGTAAGCCTCCAGTAGTAATCATATTATCAACTATATGGCTCGAACTTGAAACTACAGGGAAAACAAACCCTTTAGTCTCAAGTTCTTACCACTGACCACCTACTAGATGGTTATATATTTTGTGTTCTTGACTACTTAATTGCTAGCATCATTCATTTGGATTTTAGGGAATTCTTGATTGTATCATTTCAATTATTTGTTTTTTTTTTCTTGTTGTCATACTGTACTTTAGGGTATTTTGGATTAATTTTCCTTGTCAAAATTAAATCTTTCATAATTATGTATTAAACATAGAATTCCAACATATATTTGAACACTCATATGTATAGAAATCTAACAAATAAAAAATATTTGATTCCAATTTCTTTAAGAGAAAGCAACTAAGTCAATTATAAGCATGTTTTAGAATATAGTAAAGATTATTTTTTAAAGTGTTTTTTTGCATAAAAATACATAAAAATAATTTTGATATTAACACGACAAAACAATTAAAAAAATATTTAAAAAATTAATTCAAAGCTAAAAACAAATTCAATAATTTTCAAAATTACAGTTGGATTGCAATTTTAAATAGAATCTAAGCCGTCAATGCACGAGTGACAAATGGATACACAAGCAATACCTAAATATGTTTTTATACACTAAATTTATTTTACTATAATCTGTGGCATGGCGTGAACCAAAGGGTTAGTTCACTTTAAAATTAAGTTAAAAAAGTGTTTGATATTAACTTTTAACCTGTGTTTCATAAAATTTGATTTTTTTTTTCAAATTAATTTTTTTAATATATTTTGATGTCTTATATAAAAAATAAATTTTAAAAATAAAAAAATATTGTAATATATTGCTAAATAAAATATACTTTAAAAAATACTGACTACTATACTTAAGAAGAAGGATCGCACAAAACAGGATCGAAAACCTGTTTCTCTGAGACAAACGGTTGTCATTGTCTCTGTGTTTTTGAAGATTATGCTAAGAAGTTTTAGAAATGGAAACAAAAACTGTAATAGCAGCAACAACAGGTCATGCTCACCTTGTTGGGTCTCTTAAACCTAAGCGTTTTGCTATTTTTTCAATCATGAGTGCCCCAAAAAAGCGAGCTTTAGTTCTAAAGGTATTATTTTTCCCACAAATCTTAATGTATATGTTTTAGTGTGTTAATAAAAAGATGCAAAATTCAATCTTTCTATGGAAATTTTTTATGGGTTTGATCCTTGTTTGATGACATTATAGCCAACACTTCAGCATTACTTTTTTCCCCTTTCCCTTTAGAAGGCGGGAACTTTATTTGAATGTGAATTTAAAACAAGGAAAAACAGAACCTCAATTTTGCTTTTGAATTAATATTATTAGTGGGATTTTGATAATTCTGTATGAGTCACACTTTTTATGTTAGTTTATGGTAATTCGTGCCAGAATTTTGTGCTCGAAAAGGTCATAACTTTTTGTTAAATGGTTTTAGTTTGAAAGCTCGTGGAGGAAATTGAAATTTTGAGCGTATGTTTATTGGGCTTGCTTATTGCTTAGTACAGATGATAAGGCAATGGGAGTGTGGTAAGGGTGTTTGTGGAAAGGAAACTTGTGTGGATTGTGCATCATTAATACAGACATTCTGTAAGCAAAGAAGGGCCCATCTAGAGTTGAAATGTGAAGGATTTTTACCAGACAACACTACTCTTTCAGCTATGATGCGTTGTTATGCTTATAGTGGCCTTTTACCTCAATCACAGGCAATATGGGAGGAAATGCTGTGTAGTTCTTCTGTGCCTAGTGTTCAGGTAGTTTCGGAATTAATTGACAATTATGCAAGGAGTGGAATTTTTGATGAAGTAATCAAAATTCTTGATCAGTTGAGTTCTTCGAGAACTTTTGACTTTTTTCATCAGGTTTACTCACTGGCTATCTCTTGCTTCGGAAAGGGTGGTCAACTTGATTTGATGGAGGATACTTTGAAGAAGATGGTCTCAAAGGGTCTCCGGTAGACTCTGGCACTGGGAATGCTTTTGTTATGTATTATAGTCGTCATGGTTCTTTGGCAGAGATGGAAGCTGCCTGAGATCGCCTTAAAAGGTCTAGACTCCTCATAGAGAGAAGGAATTAGAGCAATGCCGTTTCCATATATAAAGGAAAGAAAATTTTACAGGCTAGGGAGTTCCTAAGGTGAATACTTAGGAAAAATGAAGACTCTTGCAGAGGGAATTTCTGAAGATGTTGGAAGCTGGTTTTCATCCCGATCTTACTACATTTAATGTACAAGCCCTTGCTTTTCAAGAATGTCTTTGTTGTGGGATCTCCATCTAGGCCTTGAGCATATGAAACATGATAAGGTTGCTCCTTGTGACTTATGGTTGTGACATTGATGCATCAGGAGCATGATGCATTTGGATAATTCTCCAAAGTTATTAACAGATCCTTTAGTGTTTGTGTTTTTGGGAATGGGGGTTTCCATTCAAGTTCAGAGGCATTTATGGAGTTTGATAGGCAGCGGAAGTGGACTTACAGAGAGAGTTCATTAAAATATATACCAGGAAACTACACAAGAGTAAACATATCTTTTGGAAATACTGACTATTGGCCTTATGTTACTGTGTAAAATCTTGATTGGTTTGACTGAAACTTGAAGTATGCTCATATAGAATTCTTTTAGATTCTTAGAGTTTGGAGTCAACATGCAACCTTGAGCTATTACTTTGCCTTTTGGAAGAGATGGTGGTGATTTTCCCCTTAAATGTTTATTCTGCTTAATAGCAATGCAATGTCCGATGACTGCGTTAATTGTCCAAAAGGTGTCCCTTATCATCTTAAATCCTAGAATGTTTGTCAAATCTTGCTGATCTAGTGGAGGTGACCCTTGGAGGCTGAAGGTGGAATTGGAAATGGTTGAGATATAACTGATCAGTTTCAATTGTAAATACTCGAGAAATCTGAATATGCTGTTGGATTTGGCTATACCGGGTTGAATACTCTCTTAACTAGAAACCATGCCAGCATTAAAACGAGTTTGGTTTTCCAAGAGCTACAAAAGAATTTAAAACAAGCTTCAGGTAATGTTGAATGCCAAATACATCTATCTTCGCTACAACAAAGTGTTTTTTAATCGTCCTTCATCTTCTTCCTCTAGATGGTGTGCTTGGGTGGCTTCTTGAGCTATCATATCCAGATTGTAGCTCGCTGTGATCACATCCTGGCAACAGATCAGAAACAATTGAATTGTAAAGCTTGCATAGGTTGTAACTTGTAAGATCTACGAGTTGCTATGAAATTAGTAAATGTTATCCTAGGAAAAATTGAAGTTTGCACAAGCAGGTTTTTTGCCGTTGGAGTTAAAAAAATGGAAGCATGTAAAACTCACTTGAACTGAGGAAAATTGGCTGTGATAAGGGGAGCTTCCTGTGCTGCCCCCAGGCATGACGCTAGGCATGTTTTCCTCAGCAAGTTCTCTCAATCTCTTAAGCTCAGGTAGTATGACCGCTCCGAGATCTGGTCTATCTTTCCGCCTCAGTTCTGCACAACAAAGAGATAACTTGGCAAAGTTCATGGCTTCCTCAATGGGCCAGTCTAGAACGGCTGGGTCAAGCATCTCTGCAAAAGTTCCTTTCTCAATGGCCCTCTCAACATGATGAGTTAAACCCATAGGTGGCTTGGCTGTTATTATTTGTAGAAGCAGGATACCAAGTGAGTAAATATCGGATTTTATCCCTAGCATTCCTGTCTGCTGATATTCTGGGTCAATGTAACAGAATGTTCCAGCTGTTGATGTCATGCGATATTGAGTAACAGTGTTGGCTATTGATGGAGGGACAAGCCTGGCCAAGCCAACATCACTAATCTTACTGACATAGTTGCGGTCAAGCAAAATGTTGCCAGGTTTGAGGTCGCGGTGAACAAGTGGTTCTGGCTTGGTTTGATGGAGGAAAAGAAGGCCAGTGCCGATTTCTGCAGCAATCCGGAATCTTAATTGCCAAGAAAGAGGTGGACTGTTTCCTCGGTGGAACAAGCAGTCTTCCAAGCTTCCGTTGGCCATGTACTCATAGACTAAGCAGCCATACTCTGGGCAGGCTCCAAGGAGGAGAACCATGTTTGGATGCCTTATGCAGGATAATACTTCAACCTGCATAAGAGTTGTCAGAAATTCGGAATACACCTAAGAACAGATGGTTCATTAGGGAAAAAAAAAGAACAGAAAAAAAAGAGAAGAGAAGACAGAAAAAAAGGGCAGTGCCATTACACTGGATTTTGTCTAGTTTTCTTCCTAGAGCAAAAAAGATAAAAAAAAAAAACACGAGTTTGGGAAACTTAAATTCAATACATGCGGCTCAACTTTTATGAGCTGAAGGCAATGGATTAGCTCAAAATATTGTCAGACTTATTTGTTGCAGGAGAACTAGTGGCTAAATAAATATGATTTACTTTTCTAGTCGGCTCTTTGGCATTTGAAAAATCACTAGGTTTGGCTACTCCTTTGTAGTTTCTGAAGAAAAGTGTGAATGTTACTAGTTCCTCGTTTCAAAACCTCATATTAAATGATTCTCTTCATCACTTCTGCTAGGATACTAGTGATCATCATTTTGAATTCAGTTTCATTAGTTCATTTCCATAAAGTTATGATGGATGTATGTAGGTTTATGTTTATTTACTCAATTATTTTTGGTTGATGGACAGATCTCCAAACCTCTTGCTGAAACTGTGACCTTCCATGAGCTGCATCAGGACGTAAAACTTTAATGGCCACTGGTGTATGATCCAGATAGGACCTGTAAACAGGCCCATAACCTCCTTCTCCAATCTTGAGCGAGTTTGAAAACTCATCTGTTGCTGCTTCAATCTCCTCAATCGTGTATTTTCGATATCGAAGATCACTGTTTGCAATGGATGCTAGTGCCTTATTCTTCTCCTGGAATTCCTTTTGAGCTATCATTTCTGCATTTAGTCTTTTTTGTAATTCCAATTCGGCGATCCTTTGAGATGATTCAGCTGCCTCAATGGCTGCTTTACACTTAGCTCTCTCCTTTGCTACAAGTTGCAAGGCAGCTTCTTCTGCCAATCGCGCTCCTTCTGATCTCTGTTGTTCTTCCAATTTCCAATGATGAAGTTCCCTGGCCTGTAATGAAATTTCATCAGAATTCAATCACATTGCAGCTCAACTCAAGGTTTCATTTTCAATTCAATGTTTCCATTGGTGCTTTTGGTTGGAGATTTTGGATATTCTGAGCTATTTGTTTATTTTGACTTTCAAGTTTGAGTAATACATAATGAGCTTCCAGTCTGAAGAGAACGAAAAGAGAGCTTGAATGATGGAATGATGGAACGCCTCTAAATATATTTTTAAATATACTGATAAATTCATTATGAAAGATGGACTTTTGTACCATAGAATTAACAAATTTAGACTCTTGTCAAAGAAGGTTTGAACTGTCAGTACCTTCTGTTTTGCTGTGAGTGCTTCTCTGCAGGCTGAGCTATACATGTCCATTGTTTGCTTGAGCTCTAGTCTGAGCCTCCGCATCTCAGATTCCATGTCATCCTATAAAGTTTGAATGAAGCATGCATTATATTTATGTTTTCTGTCTACTCTAATGTGAACCATTCTAAGTTACATGAGTGTATGCCTCACTTTTGCCCTAATGTTTATTGTTTGTCTCCCTGTCAACCTGCCTTCTTCCCATGATTCACAGAACTTTTGTTTGTTATGAATGATTATGTTTCTATAGGTAATCATATGACTGCTAATGGACATTACTTTTTTTGAAATTGTATGGAAAACAAATGTAAAAGCATTATAAAGGAAAGATGATGGGCATGGAGAGAAAATTATTAGCTTCTGGGAGAAATCTATTGGGACAAGCCAACCAGAACCTGCCCCTTGATTGTCAGGAAACACACAGTTCAATCAGGATCATACACAAATAGATGCATGTTGGTGGGTGTTTATGCATGCATTAACTATGCCTTCTCTGGGACTTTATGTTGTTACCATGTTCTGTGAAGACGACCATGATGTGTTGCTACTTTCTTGTGAGGTTGATGAGAAATTATACTGTGAACTTGAATCTATTGATTTGTTTCCTGAGTACAATGACCCAAAGGATCTATAGTCATAATCCGAGCCATTTGAAAGCCGAGGTGTCATTCCAGTTTCGAAAGCGTTTGAAAGCCGAGGTGTCATTCCAGTTTCAAAAGCATCGTAGATAGCAGGAAATGTGTGATCAATGCTTGGCCTTCCACTGCTTACAAATGATATGTCAGAATCTGGAATGGAGGGCTCATATTTGGCGATTCCACCTCTTCTAGTGAATGGTGACCTGTTTCGGTGGTTATCAGGTTAGTCCTCTCATTGAATATCAGGATATTCTCTAATTAGAAATTGCCATCATCTTCAAATTTTCGTTCCTTAAAGAATTGCTGGTGCTTTATGAGCCTCGTTATCAGTGCTGCATCAAGATGGCAGCCACTGATATGAGGCAGCCACATGAGCATGGATGCCATAGTTTTTGTTGTGAGAAATATTATGGTTTTGCTTTGACTTGCCTCTAAAGTTGGTGTTGGAAAGCAGTAGTGCCAGGACTAGTGGTACCGGTGAAGCGACCAAAAAATAGAAAAAAAAAGGGTTTGTATCATGGAAAAAGTTGCTAATAAATTTAAGATGTCAAGCTGAAAGTTCCTTGTCAAGCATTGAAAAGAGAAGTGTCAAATCGTGTAAAGTTCAAAGAAACCAGTATAATTCAATAAGAACATAGAACCGCCTGCCATTGTAACTGGGAGAGAATGAGAAGAAGCTTCTATCCGTTTAGACTTTAAATTATATGACTAACCTGTAGCACCATGGATTATTGATGGTCATTAGTATTTTACACCTATACACCTCAGAGAAGTTTATCTGTCGAACTTACTTGATTTCCATATCTTCTTGAAGGCCTTGCAGGGTATATGGTGACCTCTCTGGTACTGTAAAAGATCGATACACCTCTAATGAGAAACGACAAAGCCATATAAAGCGGTGTAAAGAACAAAATGCTTACTAGAGAGGCAGACCTCTGGGACCTAGGCTAGACTTGAAAAGGGTTTCAACTGTATCCCTGCTCTGCATTTGAGTTTGAATGGAGTGTTTTGGAGGTGGTGGACCACTAGCAGATCGCACCGATGAGATCTTTCCTTTGCTGATGACATATACAGAGCAGAAGCCTGGCGCTCCTTTGGACACATTACCTGGAATATCTGTGGTCTTGAATTTTCTGTGGGGAAGAAAAACATAATTAGTATGATATCAAAATTCATTATATCTTAGAGGATGAGATGTGGCATTGTATGAAATCAGATGGAAATCCGAAGTTGCTTGAACCTCGTAAACAGAATTAGATGGAACATTAATTGTCCTGGCAGTTATCCATCTATATCTTGGTTTGTTCCAGATTTGAGAAATCTGAAAACCAAACCAACAATTGCAAGCTCTACGTATCAACTTAGCCCAGGGAATTAGACTTATTGTCTTAATCTAATGTCTATTTGTCCTGTAAATAAATATTTCTTTAGGTAGCAAAGAGAATCTGAGTTATGATCTGCTAGCCCTCCATAAATGGTTTACCTGACAAGGCCTCCCTTCGATGATGAACCAAGTATCAGAATCTCAATTGCATTTGTGGTAACGTATTCTATTATTCCTTTGGCAACGTCCATTTTCTCCACGACAACTTCGTTGCATTTTATCTGCATCAAACGTCAACGGTGAGATTGAAGGATAAAAACCCAGTAATCTCCATTGCTAAATTAGTGTAGCACGTGAAAATTTAATTACATAACCAAACGTTAACCAAATGAAATGGGGATTTGATATGGAAAAAGGGAGCAGAAATTACCTCCTTTCTTGTGCAGAAGCAACGAAATGGAAGGAACAGCGATTTGGCTTGGTTGGTAATTTGTTTGCTATACATGTTCGCAACGTCGTCATTGACCTCATTGATGGAGACTTGGTTTCCACCTGCAACCACAGAGAAAATTGGTACGGTGGTGAATGTGATGCTTAAACATTCCATCTCAAGATTTTATTACGAGCAACCAAAGCAATATCAAGCGAAAGTTGAAAAGATTCTTGATATTAGAACTGCTAGCTTAAATCGGAATTGTTGAATCTGAACTGTGTGATGGATTTTATGATGTTCTGATTCGTATATACGTGCATTGCATGCAAGGTCTAGACGACAAACAATGACTGATAATGATTATTATCATTCAAGCCAGCACTAATTATCAGATTAGTATCATCATCATTAAGACATGAAGAAGAGGAGGCACACATGGGGTGGGGATGGATGAAAGGTTTTGTTTAATATGCAGAAGCGTAAGAGCCTGTCCCCTGGTGAGAAGATGATCAACAGTCCACTTGAGAGCATGTTGGCTACTTTTATCCTTGTCTATGGCAACTGCTACATTGTTTTCTTTCTTTTCTCCATTCCTTCTAGCCATCTATGTCTCTCTTGTGAAAATCAAATCAGCTTCAGCTCAGAAAATACGAGAACAAAACAAACAAAACTTCAATGATAGCCCCTTCTGGTTTCCTTGAAACATGCTTTAAGACCATACCAAATATCATCGTCGTCTTGATAGTCAAAGAAAATGAGTTGGTGACCTCCCAAAATTAGCAAATAATACCAGACTTCAAAGACTAGTCTTAAGTTAGTTATAGAATTTAGATTAACCAACTTTCCCAAGGATTTTTATGTAGAATCTCTGTAATTAACAAATATATATTATGAAAATGAGTGATGATGTGTATCACGATTGAATGAACAGCCCAAAAGAACACACTAAATTTTATCGTTTCTCCTCGAGAAGGGAGGGAGATGATGAGCCCTTATTTGGATAGGTTCGCCTTATCCTAATTATTAGCAAAGCAATATTCTTTTGTTCTAATATTAGTGATTTACATGAATGAGAGAGGAGAAATCATATTAAGGTGTACATATGCATCAAAAAGAAACAACCTAATGATTTAAATTATTATTTTTTTAATTAGCACCAAGTATTCGGACCAAGACCTAACTAATCATGGGATAAACAGGCTGGAGGTGTTTGCACCTGACAAGAGTCAGAACCTGGAATCTTGGAAAATAGCGTACTGTCAATTCTCAGGCCTTCCCTCTTAGGCGAACTCCATGGGATTCTAATGATTTAAACTGGATATTTCTGTTCATACCTTGTGATGAGATATATATTTTCTTATTTAAAGAGAATGGATCACCTACTTAATTTCCAGTATCAGCAAAACAATGGAGCCCAATGAACATTCACTAAAAGGCTTGGAAGCAACTGAATTTTATTTCCTTATTCTGCTGTGAAATTGGCTCCAAAAATCTCAACCAAACCTTTCTTCCTCTCATTATAGATTTTCCAAAACAAAAAAGAAAAGAAAAGAAAAGAAATCGATGCATCAAACCAAGAACTCAAGAAAAGAAAAAACAATGAACATTGTGGGTCCTAAAAGCAGAAATTCATAAGTAAGACCAAATGACATGATCAGATTCTGATCTGATGCTATCCTGTTCGCATGTCAATCTTAGAGAATACAATAGCTCCCACCAGTACATCTGCTATGAAATTTACTCCCTGCATCCTCCACCTGAAATCCTTACATGGAGAAGAACAAGTCATTGTCCCTCCATTTACTGCTTCAACAGTCAAAGGCTTGGTGGCTGTAAGCTCACACTGAAGTACTAAAATAGGTTATGAAATACTTATAGAGAAGTACATGAGTGGGTTTTTTTTTTTTTTTACTTTTTTGGATTCGGGGGTTAATTTTAATTGTTTTTTAAGATAATTGGGTCTAATTATAATAAAAATTTTGGAATTGGTGTTTAATAATAGTGGCTGAAGAAAATGAGGGATAACATGAAAAAAGATCAATCAGTGGTGGGATGAAAATCATGAAATTATAACGTCTGCAGACAAAAGAGCCACTGCATGAAAATCATGAAGATGGTAAAATCACTGAACTAGAGAGAACACTAATGCAATCAAGGCATAACTATTTATCTTTAATTTTCCACTTGTTCACTTCCATGAAAATTTGGATCAAAATCAAAGTTAGATTGTAACGTGTTCCATTCTGCCTAGCTATTGTATTGACCTTAACTTGGGATGAATTTTGTTTCCTAGGATGTATTCAAAATTTTGATGTGTGGACTGTCAGTTCGATGGAAAGTGATGCAGTGACAAGTTGTGAAGAATCTGTACGTAACGACGGAGAGAACTGGGGAATGCTTGATGATATATTGCAAAGGTCCTTGTGGCAAAGGCTATTAGATTCTTCTCCCTAGAAGAAACTGTTACTGCAAACTTATGTAGATCGTGACAGATTATTGGTCCAAAATCCTGATATCAACTACTAATATACTTCTTATTTGCACTGCTCGTTCATTCTTTAGGTTTTCCATCTTCTTTTATCTGCAAGATTCTTTGAGTTGTAGTGCTAATTAACCCTTCATATATAGTCATAAGTTTCTTTTCTTGAGAAGTTTAGTGTAATGGAGAGTAGATGTTGTATGAACCTTGTTGGAATTCATAGATATAATTGTTAATCAATGAGTTTTTCTGCTTCGGGCGTTTATACATTTTTGAATTGAGTTCGTTTCTTTTTCCTTTTTCAAAGCCACACGTAATATATATGTTTCTGTTGTAGCTATAGATTGAAAATGTGTGATGATTATGATATTCACACCTTCTACACTGCAATGCATGTCTCATAAGATGTTATGTTTGGAAAAGGAAACCATGCTTGAAACTCTCAAATCTGCGAGTAGCCTTAAAACTTGACAGATATTCAGTAAAATTGTTTTACAGGAAAGCAGAAGAAATCCAAGCATATTACAATATTTAGAGAACACAGTTATAGATTACGTTCACGCTTCTGAGCTGCTTCATTTGCAGCCTTGGCCTTTGCCTTCTCCCACTCCACTATCTTCAATGCAATTTCCTCAATTAGATGAGCCTCCTGTATTCTTTTTTCCTCTCCCATTCCATTGTTCAAGTTCCATTGCCTGTCATTAAAACAACAAACATTAGGGCTTACTAAATCTACGGCATTAGGTGGGGTAGAATCACTGATGCTTAAAACCTTTTGTTTTGCAGCAAGTGCTTCTTTGCAGGCTGCATGATACATATCTATTGTTTGCTTGAGTTCATTCTTTAGCCTTCTAACCTCATCTTCATGGTCTTCCTGAAATCGTAATAAACATTCAGCTGAAAGAATACATGAATTTAAAACTAAAACAAATCAAGTATATCTCTCTTGAAAAGATTTGCAAAATTGCTAGCTAAGTACACATCACTTTCCAACTCCTGTACTCGCACAATTCTGGATTAAAAATGGATTCAAAGTTGAGTTTTGAAATTGTAAGGGACTTGTTCAGCACAGTACTGACCTTGTTATGTTCCAACCATGGCTCTAAATGATTGTCCAAACTTTTGAATTCAGGAATAGGGCTAATTAAGCTCGACTGGGGATCTAGCTGGACCCTGAGTGTGATTCGAAGTCTCTTTCCTCCATATACAAGTCTTTTCGCAAGTTTTCGGTTAGTTCAGCACACCCCAGATTTTCATAAAAAGCAAAGAACGAGGTGTCAGTGCTTGGCCTTTCGGAACTTTCAACTGGGCTATCTGGGTGATCAGGTGAGAGCTCATCATCCCAGCTTTCGGCTCCTCTACACAAATGATTATCAAATGTTAACAGCTATCTTATTTCATTGGAATTAGCATACGGGGTATCCACCACCCTAGTTATAGCTAGTTTATAGAAATTGCAGAGACTATATATCTAGGCTGCAACTAACCAGAGAAGAATAAGGCAATTTGTGATATACAGTGGGCAGTTATGATGAAAACATACAGTCAGAACAATCATTGAAATAATTTTGAGCCCTGAGCTTAATTTTTCTTGTCAAATACTGGGAATCTCAAAATCTTGGTTTGTCAAAATCATTATGTATCAAAAGCTACCGGCCCTTAGAACGATTCTAGAAATTTTTTATCTCAATGTATATGATTTGGAATAGTATTTAGTCTTCGTGGCAGCAGGTAACCGAACACTCGGCAGTGTCCCTCCTGCTGCAGAACTAGCTGGGACTGGACGAGTTGCATTTCGCGAACCACTGACCTTTCCTTTCGAAACTACATATACAGTGCAGAAACTCGGTGCCCGTTTCAATACAGTGCCAGGAATATCTGCAGTCTTGAATAGTCTGTATAAATCAACATTAAATTAACCAATTACATTACAGAAATTTGCCACAAAAGCCATCAATCACACCAACTAATCAGATAATTCCGATCCTTGTGAATCCATTTTATGTGACAAGTTTTCTTGCTATCCGTTGTGCTACCAAGGAAAAAAAAAACTGTCCACAATGGCCAAAAGAGTGTTTGTTTGTGTAGTGCGCCGCGTGACGCATCTGGAAATCATGTAATATAACACTAGCTTATTTAGTAATTTATAGAGATCATATTTCAATTAATTTGACTGTATATCTTTTCCATGGATGTTGCAAAAATAATCCATGATTTCCGCAATGTCGAAAGAGAACAATGTTTTAATATGGAAATTATAGTAATATTTTTATTTATTTCCATGATAGTAATGTAGAGAGGTAGGCATGCAAGTTGAAGACATTGCTGGCAAGAAGGGAAAAATGAAAACATGAAAATGAAAAAGAAAAAAAAAAGAAAAAAGAAGCGCATTGGCAATCCCACTTTCACTCCAACTTCCATCCTGCATTTACATCCACAAGAACTACTTTTTTGTACATGCATGCATTATCGTTCCCATAGCTCTTCATTCAACTCCAAAAAAAAAACAATTATTTCTGACCCCCTCCCCCCTCTAATAGATTAGAAATCCAGTTTTTAACTCAACCATACTAGAAATATTTAAGAGAATGTGATGTCATCAGACTTTCCTATTGAAGATCTCATGTCTCCTTCACTAGCATATGAGGAGAAAAAATCATCATCACTGTCTCTCTCTTTTATTTCTTCAATCCTCTCAACAGCTTCCTTCAAGTCTATCCTCTTCTCCACATCCGCTTCACAACAACTCAAACCAATCTTCAATAGCTTGATCACCTCACTTTCACCACCACCATTTTGCTTTGTTGGCCCGTTGGTCATATCCTTATCAATCACCACATTAGTCCACTCTTCATGAGGAACAGAATTGACCCAATTTGCCAAATCTTCCTCCTCGCTTCCCTTGCCTTGCGGTACGAAATTTGCTGGCAACTTTGCTGATAAGATCTCAAGTATCAATATCCCTAGACTCCATACATCGGTCTTCTTGGTAATCCGGCCGTGATGCAAGTATTCAGGGGACTTGTAGGCTACCATGAGCTCTTGAGCATTCTCTTGGTTGATCACAGGAACTAGTCCATAGTCGGTGAGCAAGGGCTCGTTGGATTGAGTGAGAAGAACATTGGAAGATTTAAGGTGGCCGTGGGCAGCAATTATGTTGGGAAGGTCTTTGTAGAGGTATGCAAGACCCCTTACTACTCCTTTGACAATCTTCAATCTGCTTGGCCAGTCAAGGCTTGGTTGACCTAGAGCTTGATGACCTGAAAGAAAAAAGATGGCAGCAGCACACATTATATGAATGGATGGAAAGAGAAACACAAGGAATGGTACGGGCGTTTGTGGAAGCACGCGTAGAGTGATTCTGTCCATTCAACAATGGTGTAGCACACATCAATGGATGGAAAGCATCACCATGCGCGTTTGGCAACTGTCCAAGTTTTGTGCTGAAAACATACCATGAAGATGAACAGCTAGGCTGCCTTTCTCAACAAAGTCGGTAATCAAGAGCTTCTCTTCCTTCCTATAATAGTAAGCCACAAGAGGAAGTAAGTTAGAGTGCTTCAATCTCCCTAACCTCCTCATATGCTCTTGAAACTCTTCTCTCCCGACATTATTCATCTGCTTAAACCTCTTAACCACCATCATCGTCCCAGAGTTAAGCGCTGCTTTGTAAGAGGACCCGAAGCAACCGCTTCCTAATATCTCAGCCGAGGCCTTTAACAAGTCTGGCAAATCAAACTTCTCCCTATCATCCCTCACGAAGGACAGCTTTGGAGGTTCCCCTTTCTTGCTACCTACCGAGTGGTCTGGTGAGCTTGATGGGCTTTGGTTTTCTTCCTTGAAACCCGTTTTCTTTTTGAGGTTTGACGGTATTGGTGGTGGTGGTGCTTCTATTGAGGCTAATGGTTGTCTTTGGCTTTGACGACGAAGGAACAAGAATGCTGCAACAATGGCACCCAGTAGTAATCCCACAACTGCAGCAATGATCACGATTAGTAGCACAGGTGGTTTCTTGGAGTCAGAGTTGCTGTTGATGGTATTACATTCCTTTAACGGCGGTCCACATAGACCTTTGTTGCCTGGTCAACCAAAAAAGGTATGAATGTGATCAAGTACTAGCAAATCATTTAGCATCGTTGCTAGAAATCTGAAAAATGGTACTAAAATCAATTTTGTTGTGGTGAATTGATGTGCTTAAGGTATCAATTTTCTAATTATCTTCTTTAAGAGGGAAATTCAATGCCTGGCTCATTATTTTCAAGTCTCAGAAAACTGAAGTAATGATGATTAGATATCCAACATCTCATATTAATCAATGACAATGGCAATAGAGGTTACTAGAAGCAACATATTGCTTGGTGCCATTAATGATATAAGAGGGCAGCTCACCTGAAAAGGAGCTCGAGTCCATCTTACTGAGACCTGCGGGGATTGGCCCCTCCAATGCATTGTTTGACACGCTGAATGAAAGAAGATTCTGAGTCAAATCTGGTAGCTGCCCAGTAAATTGGTTGCCTTCAAGCCTCAAATCCAAAAGCTTGGGCAGGGCAATCAAAGATGAAGGAATGGCACCAGTAAACTCATTTTGTGCTAAATACACTTTCTTCAGTTTCAACATGCCATCAAAAGCATCCAGTGGGATCACCCCTGAGAAATGGTTGTTGGACAAATAAAGCGCTCTCAATGAAACAATTTTCTTGAACTCTGGCATGGGACCATCGAAGTTATTGTTCATGATGCTGAGTGTTTTCAAATCTGGCAAAGCCTGTAGAGTTTCCATGTCAATCTTGCCAGCCAGCCCCATATTTTCGAGTTGTAAACCCCAAAGGATCCCGTCAACACAAATTACACCAGCCCAATTTGTTGCATTATTTTTTGTGCATGGTGTGGTCTTGTCACTCCAGTCAGACAATGCAGATGCGTTCGATAAAGAACCCTTGAACTTAAGGAGGATTTCTGAGTCTGTCAGTCCCAAAGAGGCAACAAAATGGAGGGATAAAAGTAGAAAGACAAGAACAAATGAGGGTTTATCTTTAAAAGCCATGATGCTACAGTATGGTGGGACGCGCACTGGTGGAGGGGCATGCGCGCCCTTTGCAGTCAAGAATGGCTTCAACAGAGGACTATAATGTTGGGGTGGGAGGGGGTGGAGAGGAAGCTTGGGAAGGTGGTGAAGTTTTGATGGCATAGGAAGAAAGAGAGGAGAGAGACAGAGAGGAAGAGACAATTGGTTTGCTAAGAATAGGAGAGGTTAGTATAGGCTGTCTTCAAAAAGCAAATGAAAGAAGGGTTGTGCATAAAGTTCTGACAAAGTCAAATCTCTTTGTTAGAATGCATGAGTGAGGTGTGGATTTAGATCAGAGATCTCCGGTCTGCCCTTGAATTGGATTCAAAGCTAAGCCCTTTCCTTGCCTATTTCTGTGTTCAGCTTTTCACTCCTTGTGTGATAACACATTTTTCCAATTATCTTCCTCCGAAATCCAAGCCTCCCCCCTTATAAAATGGCTGCTCTGAAGAATTAAGCTGCAATTCCTGCAGGAGAGAATTAGTTTTAGTTTCATTTTTCTTTTCTTTTAGTTCTAGAATTAGCTGATATAGTTCACAAAACCAGCACCTACACCAAGTATAAAATCATCCTGTTTTCTCTCATCTATTTGGCATACTGAACAAAAAAACGATACCTGCTTATAGAAGTGTGTGTGTGTTATACGTATAAACAAAGTTATGACATAACCAAATATGCAAACAATAGTATAAATTTCTTCTCTCTTTTTCGTTCTTATAGTCATTGGAAACAGAGTTTTTCATGTAGGATCACTCAAAATCCCAGTAGTCCTAAAGCTCATATGTGCATGACACATCCGCTAAGAAGGTGGCTAAAAGCAACAATTGTGTGAATTTGACATAAGATATGCTCTAGGGAATGAGGCAGTTTTGTGGATCAAACTCAGTATATCCTACATCAACAAGACATAGGCCATCTGGGGGTGCCGGCGGAGCAGTGGCACGTCTACACGTAGCATCCATCAGCTTTAGCAGTGCATCCTCTTGTGCCCCTGCAGCTGCTTTCCCTTACTGAGGTGGCCACAAGAACCCGAACCATCTCTCAGGTAAAGTGAACCACAACAAAAATGGAAGTTAGAAATAGTTAAACACAGCATACAAAATCCAAATCCAGCAGATTTTCAAAGCATGAGGAAAATATGAAGTTTGGGATAGGGGGGAAATAGCCACCTTGAAAAGAAACCTTAATGGGTTTGTGTCATAGTCAACAAATAAGTAGATTTGGAAGCTGAAATCTAAACTATAAACTGTATAGAAATTCAAAACGTAAACTTATGGATTCATTCTATTATTTCCAGGAATCAAAAAGACTTCTTTGCAAGTTAAGGTTACAATAAGATTCATCATCATGCATAGAAACTTGGCGTAGGAATTGACTTCGAGAGGTTGAAGAGTAAGAACCTGGCGTAGGAATTGATTAGCAACCAGCTCAACATACATGACCTTTATCTCTCTCCCATGATCCTATAAAAATAGCAGCATTATCAGTAATGCATCCATATATTCATAGATGTTATAAATATAACTTAATAGAGGAGTCTGTGTTCAAGGGAAAAGGAAATAGAGCTATTTATGCCCACTCATGGATTCCACAAAACTGCTAAAATGTTCTTGCACCCAGCACACCAGTTCACACACCATCCACTAGAATCAAAACCATGAGATTTGTATCCAAAGACAGGATAAACAAAAAGTTTTGCAAGGAAGGATATGATTAGAAACTTTACATGCGACGGCAATCTGGCTTCGGTGCCTCGAGCATGATAAATAATTCAACGATTTATTTTTAAAACAATTTTGTAATTAACCCAAAAGGAAAAGAAACCAAGTGCGCGAGTCGAGGCTTTCAAACCCAAATATACTTGGGTTTTTTTATCCTAGGCCAAGCATGCGGGCCTCATCTGCCAAGTCCATCAGCGCCTAACTCCCTTTTTTTATTTTATTTAAGACGTTAACTCTGATTTTTTTGTTTTGTTTTTTACTTTTTATTATTAAAAATAAATAATGAATATACTTTCTTTTCTTTTATTTTATTTTAATTTTTTGGTTAAACTTTTTTTAAAATGGTAATTATTTTTTAATTTTTTTTTTATAATTTCACAACGCTTCAAAGAAATTAATATAATTTATTTTAAAGTTTTCTTTTTATATTTTATATAAATAAATTTTATTTACATGACATATTCATAAATATAAAATCGTTTATTCTTAGCTACAATTAACCTTTAAAATAAAGTAAATAAAAATATATAAAACAAAAATGATAGTCAAAGTTAAGTATTTGTATTGGCATTTATATTTTGCTTTTATTGGATAGGTTTTTGTTTTTGTTTTTAATTAAGGTCAATTTTTTATTTATTAGTTTATATATATTTTTATTTATTTTATTAAATATTATTTATTAAAAAAATCAAGATAGCTAAAAACATATCCATAACACTAGTACCTTCTTCTTTTACATTAGAAATTAACTTTAATCCTACCTATTACATATGACATAGGGAGTGTCGGAGACATGCATGATGCGCGTAAACTGGTCTGAACATCCACGATTATAAAAAAAAAAATTGTGAAAACATGTATGATAACCTTTGCATTAATAAATCTTTGGAGCATAGTATTTACTATGGTTTGCGTGCTACTTATACAATTAGTGCTGATAATGGCAAGCATATATTCAATACCACCTAGTAGGTTTGTGGATAAAATTTTATTATTATTATTAATATACTTCGTTCAAATTTAAAAGAAAATTTATTCTTTTAAATATTGTAGGTTTTTCAAGCAACATGAACATAAATCCAATTAGCGTTAACAAATTTTTTTATTTACTATAAATCATCTTTCCATCTATCAATTTAAAAATAAATTATGATATCCAAAAACACATACATAACACTAACACCTTCTTCTTTCGTGCTAAAATACATAACACTAACTACTTCTCTCATGTTAAAAACTCGTGGAATAGCATGGGTTACAAGCTGATATATCTCTATTTTAATTTTTCTTATGTTGATTTTATTGAAATAATATGTCTATATATATATATATATATATATATATATATATATCTCATTTAATATAAATGAAATATATTTATTAAAATATTTTTTTGTTTTCTACCAATCTTATTACTGATTTTATATCTCAAAAGGATGATAATAAAATTTAATTAAATACAATTCAGCTATTTTAAATATTTATAAGCACAACAGAGTGATTGGACGCCAAACATAGTATATCCAATTTCTAAAAGGGAAAAGGAAGAACAAAGTAGTCCAACGTTGTAATGGTATCATTGGTTACACATCATTATTATGTGATTGATACGAATGTTCTAGATAATCGAACACGTATTTGCAATTTAGTTTGAGCTACTTCACGGTTCCCCCATATGAATGACAGAACGTGAATTAGCTCCAAAAGGAGAGAATCATAAGCATTATTCGAAAAATGGTGCCATCACCGGCCGCCTCGTGTTGCAGTAGGGAGAGGTTGAACCGCAGCTAGAGGGTTCACTTGATATGAAAATGCAAGCTGCCACAAGTCTACCATAGCCTTCTTTGCTGCCGAAACTTGCCTCCTAACAAGTCTGCAATATATATATAAAAGAAAGGGATTATTTATCAATGAAAAAAGGCAAATTTGATTTCCTCTACAGCTAGTTCAAATTTACTATCATTTCTTATTCAAGCAGTATGAGAATTCAGCAACCAATAATTGTGATCTAAGTTCATCACTATTGAAAGAGTTCCGATACCCACTGATTACAAGTTCTCTAAAACGCTAACAAGGAAGCACAGTTAGTCTTTTCTTGGTTTACTTTCTATGTGATATCCCTAACTAGTTTGGAACAAAGGCGTAGTTCAGTTTCTTACTTTCGATCACATAAAGGTTCAGTTATTGCATGCATAACCATGAAGCAAGTGACATGGTGAACTTTAAGTAGAATCCTATTTGTGCCCCCTCTATCATGAAAGGATTGATTGCAGGAATGCAATAACACATCTTACCCATTCAATGTAGCCCCTTTCCTCCGAAGAACATAATATGTAAGAAGGAAGAGAAATCCAAGGAGAATTTTCCCATTTGTTACCACCACTCGAACATTCCCAAACTTCAAATTCACTGACCGGAACCACCAAAGACATGGATCTACACGCCTCGACAGCTTCAAAATTGTTTGTTTTGTATTATTCTCTCCAGGAGGCAGGTAATTGGCTTCTAATCCTTTTGGAGATCCCTCGAAACCATTTAGTTCTTTTGACAAAGAATAATGAGCTTTGTGGTTATTTTCGTGCATAACCGCTGAGACTTGTGATGAATTGATGGTTTTGAGAGAATATAGAGAGTGTAGTCGCCTCAAAAGTACCTGAAAAAAAATGGCAATATAATAATATACATAGATTAGCCAAAATTCCACAACTGTTTGATTTATGGACATTCAGCACACAGTTAATTCAAGCAATTCAAAAAAGTGGCTGACACCAACATAAGATGCAAGATTTTAAATTTTACCTGTCGTCTTTCCTCAGGTAATGCAGATTTCTCGACCCATGAGATTGCACTGTCCATGTCCTTCAGAGTCGTGCCAAGAAGTGTCACAGCATAGACTTCAACAACCTCCATATACTTGTCAACTTCCAAAATACACCTCCTGTCACATCCATCCTGGACATCAACATCTACTTCTGCACCAACAAGAACATAGTGTTGTCCATCCACTAAACTCCAGCTGCTGAGGAACTCCTCAAGAAACTCTCGGACACCAGCAGAAGAAGCTCCTGATATCTGAAAACATGCCCTGACAAATAAAAATGAAATCAAAGTGACTCCTACCTCCACAAAATATAGAAGCACATTTGACCAAGGCATTTGTTCAAAACTTATATGCCATTGATAAGCAGGTCGAAGATACTAAACGTTCAATAAACTCCTAGTACCTTCTCGAAAACTTATTTAAATTAACCTATCAAAATGTTACACAAAGTCCATACATAACCTTCTCAAGAACTAAGCTACACTATCACTAGCTAAACATACATATCTTCATTGCAAAACCAAAACCATTTGAAGAAGCATTTTTAGCACTTCCTGATATACAAACAAATCAAAACACAAAATTATAAAACTAAAACCCTTCACATGCACTGAAAGCAAAATAACTTTCCCATCTGAATTAAAAAAAAAACAAACAGTGATTTGAAAAAGGTAAAGAATACCCTGTGAGAAGAACTTGAACCGGAATAGCTGTAGCAGAAACAAACAGCACTTTAAGCTCGTTTAAAATAGCTGATGTCCTGCATTGAACGTCATAAATTTCATTACATTTAGATAGTCACCATAATTTGCCAATACCATACCGCACAAAACAGATTAAACCCAAAAACCCACTTCAGAAAAATTCTAATGATATGAAACAAACAGCAAAAACAAAGAGAGAATTTACATCTTTACCTGCCAAGTTGATTCAAAGCCTGAACAAACACCATTCCAGCTGATTCCAACATGTCAAACAACTCATTCTCATCAAAAGCTTCATTATTATCAGAGATGTTGCTGCCTTTTAATTGTCTTACAATTGAAGAAGCTAAAGTCGCTGCCTCTTCATACATGGAACAAACTAAGTAGCTGCGAAAATTAATAAAAAAAAACAGTACCAAAAATCAATTTGTAAAAATCCCACAAAAACAATTGAAAGAAAAGGATCAAAACTAATTACTTACCTCTCAGATTGTTCAATTTCTTGCCAAATTGAAGAAGAACTCGAATCAGTCTCACCCATTTCTCTCTCTAAACACCCTGTTTCACGGTACTGTTAATTCGTTTTTGGTAGATAGAGATGAAAAATGTGGATTTCTGATTCACAAATGACTAATATGACCCTACGCTTTCATTTAGACAGTGCTTTGTTGCCAGAAATCGCCTTTTTGACTCCCTATGTTTGTAGCGAATAATCATCTTGCCCCTTCTTCTCAAGCTTGATCGATTGACACCAAGATTGATAAAATCGCCTTCTACCGGTGTTGATAAATAAGTCATTGAAAAAGGAGTCAATTGTACCCTTAAAACTATTAGGACTTAATTGAATTTTTTGAAAACTTTCCTCCTCCATGGATGACTAGTTTGCCATCTAATCATTAAAATGGTAACCAAACAGTAAAGATTTTGGTGTTGAGGTTATTAAAAATTCTAACAACTCAATTTAATCCTTAAATATTTTTAAAAGTGCAATTGGGTGTGTTTTTAACAATCTAGCTTATGGTAGTTATGGGATAATAATTTCACTCAATTCATCATATATTTATCATCTTCTTCCAATCTAATTATGATAAGTTTTACCCCAGTGTTACAGGGTGGATGAGATCTATACCCAACTTAATATATTTATTATTTTTAATTATTTTTGTCAACACATATATAATTTTGTATTTGTACTTTAGACTTTGTTTTATAGTTTTTGAGTTTTATCAAAAGATTTTTACCTTTGCCATTTATGAATGAAGATTGATTTATTTCATGCTTTTAATATTTTAGGTTGTGATTGTATGTGATTTTTCAATAACAATTCTTTTTTTTAAAAAAATCAAGTTAACCTTGATAAGTGTAGCTCAACTAATCAGGTTATGGATTTGCTCTCCAAAGATCACCAGTTCGAATTTCATAAACCTTAGAGTCACTGGAAGCTTACTTGATCGTTAAGTTCAGGGCTCGTGAGATTAGTCGAGGTGTGCTCAAACTGACCCGAACATCTATATTAATCTAAAAAATGAAAAAAACCAAGTCAAGTCATATATGTATTGTGTGAACCATGAACAAAATTATTTACCCCCTTCTAATCAAATCAAATGAGAGAATAGATGATGATCATAGGTATCTCATATTGAGTGTGGTGAACACATAAAAAATCACTTTGTTCTCGGATAATGTTTGATTAGTCAGAAAATGTGGAGATTATGGTCACATAGATATATTTTGTTGAAGAAATAAAAATAAAAATATAAAAATAACTTAGTTAGTGATACAATTTTAAAGTGAATTTTATACTTTCAAATAAAAGGTATAAAAAGAACATGATAAAAGTAGTTATTATTATAGTTTTAAAATCTCATCTAGAGATCAACCCGGGAGAAGGCCTGGATCAATCCAGGTTGACCTTATTTTTTTAAGTATCAAAACGATGTCATTTCAAATAAAACTTTTTTTATATAAAAAAGTCATTTGGTTTTGATCGAGTTTTACCCGGTGTCATGAGTCGACTTAGGTTTTATAACTAAAATTATTATACTATTATCAATCTCAACACTCAATATAAAAAAAATATTTAATTATTTTTTAAAATATATAAGTCTAATAATAATACATATTTAGGATAAAATAATTATTTTTTATATTTTATTTTTTCTTGTCCACCATCAATCAAATACGATACATAAATAGTTACATCGTCTTGTATATCACTACCAAACACAATTTTTTTCATCTCTATTCTTACTATATTTGTCTCTTTTATCTTACTATAATAACCAAACACTATCTAATTGTGAGCACAATTAACAACACTTTTCTATTGCCATGTGAAAGCACCAAATTCACAACATAAGGGGCTTAGACGAATATTTGCCTCAAACATCTAGCCTTGTTTGTTTGATATTTGTCAAACTCGGAGTATCATTTTGGTAATCTGAAAATCAACCGAGCCCCGGTAAAAGTATAAAATACACAGAAAACTTAAACAAAATCCCTAACAGCAACAACTCTAAACAATAAATACCCTTCAAATCCTCAAGTTCTCTCTCTATAAATCTTTCAAATAATTCATCAGGTACGCCTTTTTAGCTAATTTTCCAGTTCTTGGTTTTCTTTTGTTTTTATTGATATTGTTTCTGATTTTGGAATTTGAGATTTTTTTTAAGCGTTGAAAAAGGAAGCTTGACAGAGCAAGTACAGATTAATGACGGCTTCTTCATCAGCTGAAGCTATTCCAGCAATGCAGGTAAACAAAATCACTTTTAAAATTGTGGGTCTTTCTTAAAATCTCTATTTCTTATCAATTAGAGCCTAAGTTGCTGTTTTTGTATGTATAAGTGTGGTTTTCTTGATGAGGTTATGTTATGGTGCTGTTGTTGTTTCATTGGTAGGAAATTATGTTGGAGTTTCGTGCTGGTAAAATGGTTTTTGATGGAAAAAAGGTTGTTCCTGATTTGCGAAAAGGACTAGTTCGCGTTGGAAGGGTAAACTGCACCCTTTTTTTTTTGTATTACATATAGTTCGTGCCTATGTAAAGATTTTCATTTGTTTAGTACAAGATATTATGTTTTTCTAGCATCTTGTTTTCCTGTTTGAAGTCACAAGTTTTGAATTGTGCCAGGGTGAGGAGGGTTTGCTTCATTTTCAGTGGCTTGATAGGAATTTGAATGCTGTGGAAGATGTATCTTTTTTTTATATATATATATATATATATATGTTTGCTTCGTTGATATTTCTTGTGGTTGGAGCTTGGTACTTTTTTCTTGACGCATTGATTGATAGGATCAGATTATTTTTCCTGAAGAGGCTGTTTTTGAGAAGGTACACTCAATTCTTTCTCATTTTTCGTAAGTTGGAGGATATTTGTCTTTAATAATTTGTGGTACTATCATGATTCCTTGGCTTATTCAGGTTAATCAAGTTTCGGGAAGAGTTTACATCTTGAAATTCAATACAGATGATCGGAAGCTTTTTTTTTGGATGCAGGTTAGGCTCATTTTCTGTGTCTTTCACCTTCTTATCTGTAACATCGACTTTGCTGTTTGTTGCATGATTTTGTATACCATGTTTGCAGGAGCCAAAAGCTGAAGAGGACTCACAATTATGTAGTTCTGTCAACTATTATATCAATCTTCCATTAGGTAAATTTTTATTTCATGTTTTGAGTCCTTGGTTAACCATGCTACCCTTCATTATTTTGTTTCTAATAATCCTGGCTTATGTTTAAAAGCAAGGT
>Ga0307518_10000324_pt1 | contig 36034 bp, 55 predicted proteins | sample 25_EM_MG_FD_203889 | JGI IMG/M metagenome (GOLD analysis project Ga0307518, IMG submission 203889) | Populus trichocarpa ectomycorrhiza microbial communities from riparian zone in the Pacific Northwest, United States - 25_EM | ecosystem: Host-associated > Plants > Roots > Unclassified | place... | reverse complement strand
TGGTATGATAGGATAACTACAAGTGAGGGACGTACACATATTCTGATGGTACTCCCATCTGAACGGCCTGTATGGGCGGGGTTTGGCGCGGTCAATTTCGAAGTGGTACAACGGACGCGGAGCAGGGCATCCCGTCAGTTGTGCAAAGTCGGGAAGGCCATTCCTGCTTAACACACGGCCAAGTGATTGATATAAACCAGAGAGAGACCAGCGGGAGAACAACCCTCTCAACACAATTGCCACAGTTCCCAAAGCTAGGACCACTGTACTGACATAAGGCATGGGGGCCACGGGGAGTGAGATCTAAGAACCCGAACGGCTAGGGCCTGTGATGAAACAAGCTACTATAAGTACGCAGGCCAGGTGGCGATGAGATAAGTTTCGGGAATGAGCAGTTCCCCTGTTATTTTTAGTATTGAACGAACCATAGTGAAACCCAGATGTGAGGCTTTACTTCGAGGGATACCTTCCTGAGATTGAAGGCTGAAGCACTGTCCAGGTCGTCGTATATCGAATGGGCATGGGCCTACTAGTATAAAGTCTCCCAAAGGTCGCACACAGCGCACTTAGTCATCTTATCGAGCGCTCGACGAAACGGTTGCAAACAGTTCATCCCACCATCTTGTAGTTGTCCGTCTCTCCAATCACCGTTGCTGTATTTGACATGAGTAACTCACCGGACGACCCCCCCCCCCCTATTTTCAGCGAGGAACAGCAGCGGCTTTTTCCCAAAGTCGACGCTGAACACGACAATACGATGACATCGGACGCCGCAATTGTGAGGCCCGAAGGTCGGAAGGGCGACGCTGTAGCCAAGTACGTCGTATTGGTATGTTTTATGTTCAGTTCAAAGTGGCAGCACGGAACGACACTAGGCGTTTACTCATGGACGATGATTGATTGAATGGTGTTCTCGAGACTGCTAGGCACACCAAACAAGACAGACTGTCTGTGGCGACCGCCTATTCTCTCCATTATTTTTGAACTCGGGAAGGGCATGACTCCGAATGAGTACTCTAACGTTCGAGCCTACGCTTAACGGATTTGAAACCTGATGAAACTCGCGCTGATAAGCGCCCATGATGCCCTGTTGACAGTTCGAGCTAAACAAACCGGAACTTCAGGCGAATCGGAAATGCCGAGCGAGTCCCTTTGCCAAAGGTGACCTCGTATATATTTCTACCAAGATATTACATAACTTCCCCAAGGATACCTCGCTCAAGCTCGTGCCCAAGTTTATCGGGCCATCCTAGGAATAACTTTTGCCCAAATCTTCCATGACTCCGCGTACGAATCACGGAAGATTTCGGCAATTATTCCTACGTATCAGACTCGCTCAAGCAAAGAGGAGTACACAATGTATTCCATTTATTTCTGCCAGGGATTCAGATGGCGAATGGTGACCGTCTGTTCCCCATGCGAAGTGAGGAATAGATTCCTGACCTCAGCGGCGCCGGGCAGGAGTGGGCCATCGAGAAAATTTTTGCATACCAGGGGCCTCACTCGGACGCAACGTTCGAAGTGCAGTGGGCCTCTGGTGACCGATCATGGGTACCTTACCACGACCTAGAACGTCTCCGGCCTCCTGATGACTATTTTGAGGCTCTTGCAGTGGATTGCGTAGAAATCTTGGGGGGAGTGCATGAAGCGTCACCTGGCGATGACCCTCAGGTGTCCTTGGAACACATTAACTTTTTTTCGGTCCATCCCTCAACCCACTCACATTTAAGTTCTAGGTTTTACCGGTTGTCTGCCCACTCCTCCCGCACAGCTAGGGACTCCCGCGCCTCGACAACCGCTCAGGCTCATTCACGCGCACACCCTCGCTAGAACACCCCACGCACGCTAATCGCGGCTCCACTGTTCGCTCGCGTGGTAAACGGCGTAAAGGTCACTCTCACGCTGAGCCTGCCGCTCGTTCGCAGTCAAGTCGTCAAAAGTCGTCGTCTAACGCTACTACGTCGTGCACGTGCGAACCGTATCTGTGATTCCATGCTATGTACATAAGTCGGCGGACGCCTGTTCCGGTTATCGATTCCTGTTACTACATATACCCTACCATTACTGGACTAACTCTACTCCTTCGCGCTTCTGGTCTCTTTCTTAGTTTCTCTTCTCGCACTATTATCACACCACTTTCGTTATTGTTCCTGGACGGTACAGTATATAAGTCAATACCCAACGCTTCTTGTCTTTTCCTGAATATCAATTACCTTCAGTCAGGTGATTGTTTCAACTCGAGAAGATTATTGTGTGACCACGTTAGAGATTAACTACCTCTATCGTCGTTACAGTATCCCCGCGGCCATTATCGTCGCCTGAAGCGCACGCGGTGCCCCATCCACTTCCCCTGCCGAACACCAACCTGTGTGCGGTATCAGCATTCCGTCCACTCTCGTCTCTGCTGCCGTTATCAATCATCTCCACGTAGTCGCACTATGCCACCATTCCGTACCCTTTGTCATGCCGAGAATAACTCGTATACTTTCCGGAGGGGCAACCAGGAAAACCTGTCGTCCATCCACTTCGAGCAACTCCAGCTCTACATCGTGCATGACGCGGCCTTGCGGCTAGGCGATTTTGGACACCCCGAACCCTTGGGCTACGCCCAGTTCGCCGCGTATTTCAACGCTGACGAAAACGGTCGCGATGGCACCATTCAATTTGCCCTGTTGACGGACGACGGCCGCGCTTGTGTCGCATCCCCTATCGTTCCCACACTTCGGGATGTGTTGGGGGATCAGGAGGCGAGGTCGCGCAGGCACAATGAGCACGATAGGGACGGAGGCGTCTGGTATTCGAAGGAACACGGCGAGATTATTGATGCATTGCTACTGGAGCAGGCCGTTCGCGCACAACGGGAAAAGAAGGCCAGGGACCGCGCCATTCGCGAACGAAAAGAAAGGCGGAACATGAAGCGTGCACTCCTTGAAGAGCCCTTCCGGTCCCCTTCTCCCCGACCGAACTCCTATTCTCACCACGGTCCTCGCAGTCGCTGTCACCCAGCCACGTCGGGCGCTGGTCGAGAGCGCTCTCCTATCCCTGCATGTGTTGGCACCTCGGTCGAAGGGGCCGTCCCTTATCTTCCCGCGGGCCCTTTCATTCGCGCCACTGTGTTAACCCCAGTGCGCTCGGCGACGATTTCCGCCTTGACGAAGAAGCTGCCCAGGCCGGGCCAAGCAGTACCCTAGAGGAAGACGTTGGTATGGATGCCGAGGCAATGGTTGACTCTATGTCAACTACCCTCCCTGATGAAGATTTGCTGGGAAATGCTGAGGTTTGAGGGGGATATGTGGCGACCACCTGAGTCTATCGTCAGTCTCTGTTTCATACCTATGATTGTATCTTCTGTGCTGCAGGCTCGTTATTCTGACAATCACTGCACAGACTACCCCCAGAAGGGGGGTAGTGCATAGTCTGTGTGCGAAGAGAGGTATCCCGGGCGGTCAACCTGTTTGTCGTGCCCGTCGGTCGCTCCTCTCCTAAGATCGGGACCGCGTACAGTACACAGGGACAGGTAAAGGGGCGGATTATGGCGTGCATCTTCGAAAGCTCTCGTCAGGGGGCTTGACCACTACCCCGACCGCCGCCCTTCCAGGGCTGTTTAGGTGAACTACACATACGAGGGGTGTGAGCTGGCAGCGACCCAACGCAAGGATGGTCTGAAAAACTGGGTGAAAGCGGGTGGGGACAAGAAGACTTCTTTATCAACCAGCAGCAGAGCGCTCCCAGAATTCTGTCCCCTTTCGGGAGCACGCCAGCACTTTTTTCGTCCTACTGGTCAGTGTGGATCCTCGCTGAGGATATCCGACGAGTGGCACAGATACTTAACTACACACTGTCGGTACTGTGTATCTAGACAGATTTCCACTCAAAGAATAGGTACCCTTGTATCTGGTGAACTCTATGAGCTCGAAGTCTACCCCCTTGTGCCGCCAACTCAAGACTAATCATCTTTGAGTTCTTGTCACATGGTCGTTCCCTCTTGGGTGAGAGTCTGTAATATCATTACGGCAAGCAATCCCATCTAAGCACTTGCACTCTCCATTCCACCCCACCATGAACGACACTGTCCTTTTGAGAGCAGAAGCAGAACTTGTGATAACAGAGGTGGGTCCATACACTAGGGAAACCCACTACTTGTCTTTGAACCCCTGGATTTCTAGGCCCGTAGACAAAAGGCAGAAAGGACAAAATCGCTTGGTTCACCGATCGAGCTCGCGGGAAAGGCTATAGACATCGTCGTCGAAGGAAACTTTGCATGGATAGCTGAGAATACACACGTGGCGAAGAAAATCGATTTGGAGGTGAGGATGCCCATCGGATGCAACACTAAAGCCCATACTGGTTCACGCGTATTTAGACTGGCAATGTCTTGCAGATCTACAGGGGTCATACAGCGCCTGTTACTTGTCTAGCGTTTTATAAGGATGACAAGGACACGCGCGGTACGAAGATGCTCATTACTGGCTCCTGGGACCAGGCAAGTGACAAAGAGCATGCATACGCTGATCGATTCTCACCTGTTCCATCCAGACGATCAAAATATGGAATACCGAGGTCTGTTATGCCTTCCTAAATCCCCCGTTAAAATTGATTGCTCCTGAAGTCAAAGGCATTGTTGTGCACGACTAATGCTCATGATGACTTCGTGAAATCAGTGCTAGTAATCTCTTCTGCTAAGCTTCTTGTGTCTAGCAGCTCCGACAAAACCATCAGATTCTGGTAAGTACAGAAGTCTCCACATTTCTTTACATCCAGAATACATCCAGGCTCGAGGGACCTTGGGGATGTCGCCGAACGCAAGGCGATCACACCAATCGGATCACTTTCCGCACATACCCGGCCGGTGGAATGCTTAGCCAGCCATGTCGTTTCTCCGACAGAAGTTACCCTGTTTACCGGAGATACGATGGGGGTCATCAAAGTGTGGAAGCTTGAAAAGGAGTCTGGATCCCAACCCCGTTGGCGAAGTGTTCTCTTGGACACCTTGAACCTACATCGGACGAGAGTGACCGAGATGGTATACGGGGCGGGACAATTATGGACTGGTATGTGTCACTCATGTTTAGCATCAACGTGCTAATGGAACTGGCAGCTTCTTCGGACGAAACTGTCCAAGTGACATACTATCCGCCCCCCCCTTCCGTGACAAAACCGGTACCTCCTCTAATACATCCTTTAGCAGTCAGGGCAGTTCTCCCTCTCGGATTGACATCTTTTGCAGAACCTTACGTGGTCACTGCATATGGAGATATCATTCAGTTGCATGATGTCACAAGCGTGTTTGAATCAGAGGTTGTGGGCGAAATCGATGCACATTGGCACGATGTGACCGCTATTCGGCTATGGCTACGAACAAGTCGCAACGAATCGGGGAACACCAGAATCGAACCATTCATTGTTAGTACGAGCCTCGACGGGACAATCCGAAAATGGCGCTTCAATGGTGCTTTCACAATTCTTATTTCCATAATTTTTGTAACCGTCTCTCGCAGCACTGGCTACGTCAACGCCCGAAAATCCAGCCAGCCCAACACCACCTGCTGTGATTTCTTCAATCCCTGAACCCGATGGGAATGCTAAAGCTGGTGGGCTGACTGAGGAGGAGGAGTGTGAACTGGCTGAATTAATGGAAGACGATTTATGAATTTGGTAAACTACTGTCATGTAACCAGACTTAGTCCTGCAAAGGGTAATGGTCTTCCCATCCCGGATAGAACGGGTCCTCGTCGAGCGTCCTTTCCTTCCAATCTCTTGGTACCCACCCCTTATCTTCTTGTTCCCTCGTCCATTCCTTAAGTGCGGGTATAACCTTGTGCTCCATGTGTCGGGTTCCCTTGTACTCCAAGAGGGATTTCTTCCCTTCCAACAGTACTTTGAGGAGTACCTTAGGGATATACGGCTCCTGTCGGAAGGAAGCGAAAGGCGTAAAGATGGCCTTGAAGTTGAACACGATGGCGCGCGACTGTGGCATGCGTCGCAAAGTCTGCCAATCTACGCGTAGATATATGTCCGACAATTGGAGGTTAGGGTCTTCCTGTGTATGAACTTTCCAGCCTGGTTCGTTAGTCTGGAGAAAGAGTGGTTGTCCAACAACAATGTCCCATGATCCTCGCTGGATCGGTTTATCACATGGCATCTTGGAGAAGTATCTGAGTCGAGATCAGAGAAACACTCGGGCGACCTGTCCAAGTGATCATACCGGTCCATAGAGAACTCCAACTTCTCTTTATAGTCCGGAACTGGGGTATGGATCTGGTTAAGTGGTTTGCCCATCTTTTCGCCAATGTTCCAGCCAACCGCTGAGCACGCAACACCTGCGGTTAAACGATAGAGCCCGGTCTCGTTGTCCTGCTGCGTGATTAAGAAGTCTTCTGGGACATTGTCCATAAGGAATGTGAGGGGATGTACGGTAGTGATATCAGTCTTGCTACCAAGAATTCGGTTTGTGAACATGCCAGTCCAATTGTCGTACTGGAATAGGATAGGATACCTCTGACAGAGGTATTGAATGACCATTTGCATGCACTCCTTTGAAGCTGCTTGACTTCCTGGTAGCTCGTCCATGACCAACTTGCCATGGTCAGCATGTAATTTTTTCCGTTGAGATAAGCGTGCTCGGTATGTGCTTTCGAGTTCCAACCACCAATCTGGTTCGAGCTTCTTGAGGGCTGACAAGCGGCTGAGAGTGGTATGATAGGATAACTACAAGTGAGGGACGTACACATATTCTGATGGTACTCCCATCTGAACGGCCTGTATGGGCGGGGTTTGGCGCGGTCAATTTCGAAGTGGTACAACGGACGCGGAGCAGGGGATCCCGTCAGTTGTGCAAAGTCGGGAAGCCCATTCCTGCTTAACACACGGCCAAGCGATTGATATAAACCAGAGCGAGACCAGCGGGAGAACACCCCTCTCAACATAATTCCCACAGTTCCCAAAGCTAGGACCACTGTACTGACATGATAAAGCATGGGGGGCATGGGGGGTGAGATCTAAGAACGGTTAGGACCTGTGATGAAACAAGCTATTATAAGTACGCAGGCCAGCTGGCAATGAGATAAGTTTCGGGAATGAGCAGTTTCCCTGTTATTTTTAGTATTGAACGAACCATAGTGAAACCAGGCGGAGATTGTCTTCCATCGAATCTTTGGTCTGCCTTGGGGAGACTAGTGAAACCCAGGTGTGAGGCCTTGAGGCTTTACTTCGAGGGGTACCTTCCTGAGATTGAAGGCCAAAGCACTGTCCAGGTCGTCGTATATCGAATGGCCCATCTGCTGGTATAAAGGTGAGGGTAATTGGCAATAAACAAGCCTATGAGGTTTTCATTACGCCATCCGATTCCCGGATCGTGGTGCGGGTGGTTTAGCGAATTCGTCTCATCATCGCACACAGCTGCGCACTTAGTCACCTTATCGAGCGCTCGACGAGGTTCATCCCACCATCTTGTAGTTGTCCGTCTCTCCAACCACCGTTGCTGTATTTGACATGAGTAACTCACCGGACGACCCCCCTATTTTCAGCGAGGAACAGCAGCGGCTTTTGCCCAACGTCGACGCTGAACACGACAATACGATGACATCGCACGCCACAAGAGTCGTGAGGCCCGAAGGTCGGAAGGGCGACGTTGTAGCCAAGTACGTCGTATTGGTAGGTGCTGTGTTTAGTTCAAAGTGGCAGCGACGTCTAATACAGTGAATCTAGATTGCAGCGTTGGTATGTTTCGTTTCACTTTCTACCGGGACCTGTTAGTTCATTTGACGTGGCGCCATCACTAGGTTTTGGTCGTGACATCCTGGGGAATCGTCTTCGCAAATGACCCTGCAGCTCTGGGATGGTTTAGTTTCCACCCAATTTTTCAAAGCTCTGCCATTGCCTTTTTCACGTATGGTATGTAGTGGGGTTGACTACCAACCAGCGAGTTCGCTCACAGAACGGCAAAGGCATCCTCACCCTTCAACCAACGTCTCACCCTGCAACCAAGGCTGCTGGCCTTCAGAGGCATCAGATCACAATGCTTGGGTTCGGTATCCCTTGTATCGTACTCGGGACAAGCGCTATGATTTACAATAAATCACTACATTCGGCCCCTCATTTCACCTCGTGGCATGGCGTGAGCCCTCCAGCATGCTGGCCTGCTATTTCACTGAGTAGATTTTTAGACCTGTGGCATCATTACTTTCATTTGGCTTATCATACAAGCCACATTCGGGGCAGCAAGTGTTTGGTATGGAGGCGCTGCTCTAGGAGGTGGTATGAAGGCGAAGGCTCTATGGAAGTACCACAGGTAGTCGTCAATGATTAAACCCAGTCATCTTCGACTATTCATCATGTTTTTCAGACTTTCCGGTTACCTCTTACTCGCCCTCATTCTTTCCACGGCTTCCTTGGCAGGTAATGAAACGTATTGGGTCACTCACAATAGTCCTGCCCAGGCCCGGTTCGTGGGTTACACTTTGGCACCCTTCGTTATTTTAGTCGGTGTATATTCCCGTATACGGTGAGTTGATCACCTTCAAACTAGCAGCTTGATGCATCATGGCTAAATAACTGGACAGACCATCGAAAATGAGGCTCTTCTAGCTGTCGGTCCAAGTATTTGTGGTAGCGCAGATACATGTATTGATTGTATTGATACTTTGTTCCATTGTACTACTCTGTCTGAGCCACTGGGACCTGGGGTTCAACTACAGGTTCAGCTTCCGGTGTAGGGACTACTTCTGCCAGAAAGCCAGGTAAAAAGCGCTCCAGTCTCGCCTCCGTCGCAGTCCATAGTGTTCGCTGTTGCTCGTCACGGTCGTCTTCGGGTGAAGGCGGCACAAGAATCCCAGCGGCGTTCATCACCAGGACAACGTTTTTGAGTGATTCGGAGACCGCCTCGTACTGTATAAATCAAAATCAACACCAACGATAACGGGATACGTGCATGTTTACTGACCAGCTGTTCGCTTCTTTCTGCAGCGATGATCCTATCCAACAAGTCCAAAATTTCAATCCACAGCACTCTCACATCTGGTTTCCCGCGGTTATCGCCCACTTCAAAGTGTATGAACACTTTGCACAATAATGCAGATGCTCGCAGCCGCGTTTCTGACATGCCAGAAGGATCCAATTGGTACACGTGTGGCTTCAGGAGCTCGTCAACCAGTGGGAAGATGACGCTGTTGAATATCTCTTCTACATTGCCATGGTCCGCTTCGTCGTAAACAAGCTGAGATCCCAGGAGGACGCGCTGTAATTGATTAATAGCCACATTCCGAAGAAGTCTGACGGGGTTGGTCGATTGCTTCCCCAAGGAAGCAAGCAAGGGCAGACTATATTGGCGCCATGCTACAAAGTCAAATCAGCGGGCACTGAGGGTCAAAAGCAGGGGTCCTTCACCTTTTGCCGGAGGCATTTGGGCGGCCTCCGAGAAAGGTGCGATGAACTTCTTGAGATCAAACAGAATGTCGATAGCCTTTCTACCACGGTCAACCAGCGGCGACCTTGCATTATCATCAGAATGGTGAGGGGTATGGTAGGTCAGCAACTTACTCCGTTGAAGGCTGACGCCGTGTGCGCTTCGATCTTTGTGGCTGAAGTGGTATCGATGCTCCAGCAATGCTGGCAAAGTCATCCAGAATGGCTATTAGGCATGTGAAGTTGTCCGGTGTTACCCATTGTTCGTGCCCTTCTGATGCAATCTTCGCAACAAGGTCGAAGGTGGAACGGGCAGCTTCGGGGTGAGAAATAGTAGTCCGGAGTGTTGCAGCAATCAGATTCCATTCGGTTTGTGTGCTTTACAATGACGTTAATTCTGAGTCTCGTAATAAAAGCAAATTCATACCTTACGATGGCCTTGTGCTGTAGTATGAGGCTCACCCCAGCCGTGACATGCTCCGCGACAGAATTGGCAACGGGTGGCGGTAAATTGGCAATCAGGTCAAGAGATAGGTATACTTGATCCCGAAGTGCGTCCTACACAAACATATAAGAGTTGGCTTTGCACGTCTTATCATATCAACGCACTTTTTGGGCAAGGATCAAGCAGAGCCGAAGCAGCGCAACAACGGCACGCTCTATAAGTAGGACGCTATAGTGGGTAGCGGCTGATAGCAATGCTGAAAGATGTTCAAATATGACAGGCCTGCACCACCATCAGGAACAGTCGATCCACATGACAGGTTGGCGCACCAGAGATCCTCTATGTGTGATGACGTTTGACGCGCTATGCTCGCCATTGTTTCCAGGAGGAAAACTGCAGCAGGGTCATAGGGTAACACGTATGGATCTTCGTTTACAAACGATGGTCCATATGGACTTGAAATGTCATCCATTTCCTGCTTGAGCTTGGATATTGTCCTTTCATGAGCAAGTGCTTCAAGTGCTCTGACAGCCGCGACAAGGGACTCGGCATCTAATTGCCTTCGCAGTGTCACGAAGGATAACTCCTGTAGCCAGGTGATCTACTCACATGACCTGTGCATAGAATTCATCCAAGCGACAAGATTTAATACAGTCGATGGTGCAGAGCGCGCTCTCCACTTCTGAATCTGTCGCTTCTGGAACGAGGTTCTCTGAGCTAGACCCGTAGGGCGTCATGAGATACGAGGACAGCGTAGATAGCAAACCACCGTCATTCCGCTGAGCTTGCCGCGAAGGACGGCTTCCTCGCAAGGGTATCATTGTAACCCCACCAAGGAAGTCTTCCATTTGTAGCATCCTCGTCGGTAGCAAAGTGTGCATGAACATATTTTGGAACATTTCGAAAATCTAACAAATGAATCTTCAAAACTTGAGTTGGGCGCTCGAGTGAGCTCAGACTTACTTGTGTCCAACCCTCACGTAAAGCGTTGCCATTGCCATTAACGATATTGAACAAGACTACAGCGGCAAGCTGGCCCTTGAAATTGGTCCCGAATCGCACAGATAATGAAGAGACGGTCACGGACTGTCCTTCAACATCCACTACGGGGTAATTAGGTACATGGGCAGGGAGATTGTCTGTTAGCAGCCCAGTTGCCTGTGAAAGCGATACAACAATGAAATCAAATACATCCGGAAGGTTGAAATGTCCTGCCAGGGTAGCACACTGGCGGAAACCAGATATCGCTCGCTGGATAATATACTCATCGTCGAAGGTGATGAAAGCATGAGCGATAGCGGATATCACAGATTTCCACATCGTCTTAAACATGTCGTAGTCAAATAAAGAGGAATTGCACATCATGAGCGATCCTATCAGGATATTTCAATGTTGCATGGTCGCTCTGCAAGCAATTGTAATCACCTGATTGTCGCGATCGGGCCATAAGTTCTTTCCATGCATACTCGAAACCTAGTTGGCCAGTATGTTCCTCAGGCATAACGATTTCGCGTTTTCGGATGGAGTCATAAATGTTTTGCTGCAAAGAAAGTCAACGAAGGGAGGCCCAATATGTCGAAACTTACCAAGAACTCTGACGAAAAGTTGTCTCCGCCGTTCACACCACGCAAATTACGCTGATAATCCTCTATTGTCATCCGTTTCTGCCTGCATCTCAGCCACATATTCTTGACTATGACAGTGTAACCCTCCTACCCGTATTTGAGGATTGTGGAGATCAGTGTTGAGCATGATAACAGAATACGCCAATACATAAACCGCATCTTCACTCTTGATCTCAGCTAGTATGACGTCTGTTAACAATCAGGGATTAAATAAAATTGTCCTCACCAGGCCCCGAAGCAAAGTATATGGATGCAAATGTCTCCGTAATTCGTGCTATCTGCTGCGATTCCCCAGGAAGCCTGAATGTCGCTAGCATGTCACGCATCGCATCAGCTATGGGTTTCTATGCAAAGCATAGAAGTTGAGAACGAAGGAAGTCAGAACGCTATACACGACTCACATCCTTGAAGTCAAACAAGCCAATGAACTCTTTCAAGAGGTCCACGTTATCCGGCTTCGAAACGTAATCACCCAATAAACGTTTATCCAAGCTAGTGCAGCTTTTGAGGAATTTCGCCAAACTTTGGGTTCGGGGTTCCGAATGTTTGGAGTATATGAGCCCATTCTCTTCAAGGAAGGAAATAGCAAGCTTTGGTTTGGAGTTGAACTTCGCCGCTCCTGTCAGAACAAGCTTCTTCCGGGACTTGCTCTGCATCAGGTCTTCAGGTGAGATGAAGTTCTGATAGTCCTACGTTCAGCAGCATATTGAATGCATTTAAATTCAATCTTACTGGGTCCCATGGTTCGCTGCTCTAAAATTTACGTCAATCCAAACCATAGCCAACCAAATAAAAGGACTGCATACCCCTTCAGCCCGTGTAGCCATCTCTTTGACGAAAGCCAGAAGTATGTCCAAGCATAAAAACTGAAAGTGAAGTTGCTGTGCTTCTGACACCGAAGAATTTTGCAAAGGATACACGCCCTGCGTCTGAAATTAGCAGGTAGCGACTAAGATGTGTAGCTGACCCACCTTGGTCAAAAACTCAACTAAGCGTTCGAAGAGATTGTCGCAGTTTATATCACAGTCATAGTTAGTGTAAAGATCAACCATAAACCCCGGGTGCCTAGATACTTGGCTTAGAGTTTCCAACATCAAGTCGCGAGTTTCCCCACGAGCCGGTTGGACAAGGGGCCGGGGTGAAGACGGGCTTCCCTTCTCCAACTCTGGGTCTGTATTGATTGATCCAAGGACGGGCGTCGAAGGTGTACCAGGTCGAGGGGAGTTGGTTTGTGTTTTTTTCACATTGTTTGGCTTAGGGAGTGACGGTATTGCCAAACGGTCGATAGTAAAAGTTAAGAACAACTCCTGCTGTAATTTTAGATGCGGTCGCATCGTCTCGAACAACGTGACAATGGTACGCAAAGATGCTTGTAATACAGCAAGATTGTCGGAACGCGCAAGCTGAAACAGATATTTGCTGCCATGATCTACGATCAGGGCTAAGAGAGAAGGATAGTCGCCGAGGACTGTTCCGCAGGTTTCTATCGTGGCATTCAAGATGCTAAGAGCAGTCAGACGAGTGGAATCCGTGTGAACATGGTCATTGGGATCCAGGATATTGACAAGTACACGGAACAGTTCCAACAGGGCCGGGAGACCATCTAGCCGGGCAGATAAGGATAACTGAACGAGAAGGCATTGCACAACCTACATGGCTTAGGAGGGACAGCAGATGGAGGGCCCTCTCCAGCGGCAACGGTGCCCAGGGTGACAGGTGTGGGCCGAGCAGCGGCATTCTCAGTTATAGCACTTGAAGCCTCGACCTGTAAGACAGATACAGAAGTGCTGGTGTCCACAGGCGTATCCAATCCTGTAGGAGCAGCATCACCAGAGACGTCGGCTGAGACAGACATGCTGATGTCACCGTGTTGAGACTCTTCCTCGTTCAAACGAAGCTTGGCTTCTTCAGCAGCAGGGTCTACATCATATAGGCGACGAAATATCGTTCGGACAATGGATATCATGGTTGCTTCGGCCGACCGACGAAGGATCTCTTATGCTAGAATTAGTGTCACGAAGACTCGCAAAGAACAAGACCAACCACTTAGCCTCATTTGGCAGCACGTTGTCAGTACAGTCTCAAGCATCTCACAGATCTCGACATCTCCCAGGAGTGGCCCCACACTGCTGCCGCAGATGCAATCGTGGATCACCATCATAATCTTGAGGAGGACGACTTCATCTCCGGAGGAGTCGCTGGCTTCGAACTTACAATGCGAAACGGCGCTACTCAACTCAGAAAGTGCGCTGTCTAGACCTAGGGAGTCGGCTGATATCAAGCCAAAAGTGAAGAAATTGTGGAGGGCTGAGAGTGCATTGGACGTGATGGGTCCAGTAGACAGTGGTGAACGGATGAGAGCAAAGAAAGGGCCCAGGAGCACAGGAAGAGATAATATCCGGACGTCTAGGGAGAGGACTGTCAGTGTAGAAAGCAGGCAACGCGCCATGCACTGCCTACCTTCCACGTCTCGGATAGTTCGTTTGAGGTCTTGGAATCCACCCATGAGATCAGCCTCCTGCGACAGTCTTTCAGGGCGCTGGATGCCAATCGCCGGGCTCCCCCTACGAAGACCCAAGTCCTTGGCTAACGCGGAATCTCGAGCAACCAGAGTGTGGGCTGCTGCGGCCCACCTTGAGTTCTTGCGCATCGTCGACGTGACGGCAAGTATTTCTGATAGTAAGACATGCTTCCATCCTATCTGTGGGCTTGAATTTGGGGACTCAGGATGCATGGCCGAGACGTCCTCGAATTGAGTCGTAGACGCGTAATGTGTATACTCGATCGCTGGTGGACGTGTCTTGAACCTAAACGGGTGACCCAAATATGGTCGTAAAGACATATGTAGATCACTACGCAACTCTCTAACCTACATACTTCGATGCTGGAGGTAATCACAGAGGGATATCCGAGCAAGAATCTTATGATAACGTAGAACCTCGTCACTGGAGCTCGCTAGCTCGCTATAAAAGACAACAAATTGATACGGGTCTATATTACTATCCTGACGGTTGGTCCGCGTCTGCCCTAGATGCCATGGCAGCCTGTCCAGCTGCAGTCGCTGCCAGACGTGAACGCTTCCTCTCCGCATCTGTGGCTTGGATATCAGTGATGTCCACAACAGTATCACCCTTAACCCACCAGCCTCTTTCTCTCGTTCAATTTCAGCCACAATAGCTTCTATTTCGGATAACTCCAAATTCTTTCGACATCGAGAATTTTTAAGTTGCTAGAGCCCGTTAAAAATAGACTTACTGTGACTTTGTTGTAACCCTCCATCACGCTGATCTCGATGTTCTTGGCACCTGTTTGCACCACTTCAAGGAGGCTCTTGACAGTTAGTTTAATGCTTTCTTCACGTGCCATATCTTCTTTGTAATTCTTTTCCAGAAATTCACGGACTGTTTTAGATGACCGTCCAATAGCATTTGCCTGGAAAAGCATGTTAATACATTGATCATCGTAAGAGAACGCGGTGTACCAGCCTTCCATGCACTATATATACCACTTGGCTCTGTCTGGTACAGTCTTGGTCGAGTGTCGTGGGGATCAAAACCCACGATAAGCGTTGATATACCAAATGGGCGGACACCACCCGATTGGGTGTATTTCTAGAGGTTAAGCCGTCAAATAGAAGTTGTATGAGCGAGGGGGAGTCCAACCTGCTGGATACCAGCAATGTGTCTCGTTATGTATTCAACCGTCACTGGGTCCTCTACTGTCAGGCGATGATTCTGGCATTCAAATCGAGCCTTGTCAATTAGAACACGGCCATCAGCAGTAAGACCTTCGGGAGGGGTTAATCGCAAAAGCTAGGCGAGTCAACGCGACGGCCATACCGGCAAACGCTAAGCAGACATGGTCGTCAAGCATCACAACCTTGCGCACGGTACGTGGGTCTTGCAACTGGAGCACAGATTTCTTCTCGACACCGAGCACAACAACGTCCTTGCCTCGCACTCCGACCTGTTGTGGAGTTTGATGATCAGCTAAGATATAAAGGGCCAAAGTACATACCGCACATGTCCCCTTTCGAACTGCTTCCAAGGCATATTCAACCTGTAAAGGTGGTATGAGATTAACATAAATATGACGCGTCTTTGGAGGTGACCTGAAACAAGTGGCCATCCGGGGAGAAGACGGTCAAGGCTACAAGAACAAGGATCAGTGGGTAATAGCAAGTATAATTCTGGATATTTACCGCGATCATAAGACCTGGACATGATTCAGTGGATATCGTATGAAGTTGGTTAGGACGCGCGTCGATTGAAGGATGCAACTGCTGATTACATAAGACTCGAAGACCTCTTCTGATCCACCAGTGACCGCCATGGACGACGAGGTCGTGTGTATCGGCGAAGGCAGCAGGCCTGTGTAAGTTACTGTAGTATCGCATTCTGTGATAATGATAGTACTGAAATCCCACTGGTCTGTGGTGTCAGTGACGGAAACAACGACATCTGTCAACTTTGCCCTTATAACCTCAAGGCTCTTGGCAAGCGAGAACGAGAAGCACACTACGAAGGACATCGGGCACCTATGAAGAGTATTCTATGCCACCGTTCATTGTGACCACCCACTCAGACAGGCATCCATGTGACAGAGCCACTATCTACTGGTAAACGCAAACCACCATCCAGACCCACTGCATCCAATTCGCCTAGCAAGCCTCGCTCACTGTGTCAAAGGAGGAGCAAAGAAGATCAGTTTTGGCATCCATCTTGTTCAGATCCCCCACCAGCGAATTATACCCCTGGCAAGTGTTGCACAAAATGCCCTCAAAAATTAGCCCCTAACTGAGATTGGAACTTGTCAGGCATACTGTCGATCCTCAAAGCTGCACTGAAGAAATCCCATACTGAAAGCAATACAACACGGGCTGTACTATGTCATGAGCGAACTCCACACATATCCCGTGAACTATTTGACAGTGGGTGGGGTTGTGGGTATGTCCATTGTCAGCTAGTCATGGTTCAAATATAGACCTTGCTGATTGCCTTCGCTCAGGTACCGCAATTTTCTCATGGCATGTGCTGCACTCATGGACCAACAAATACAACCATTATACTTCTGCCATCTTGATCATCCTCTGGCTCCTGGAGTCAGAAACCTCCAACAGTGGATAGAAGATGCCTGGAAACAAGGTTTACCAGTGTCCATTCTCTGGTTATTGTATCCACTTATTTGGCTTGTAGGTTATGATGCTATTGGTGCCAAGGAACTTGATAATAAGCTTGTAGGGACCAAGAAATTCATTGGTACTGCAGGTAACACAATGGATTGATTGCACGTTCCATTTCACACACATTATGACAGACATTTATATTGCATTTAGTTCACGTGGAATACCGTAAGCGTGATTGCTTCTTCGATGACCGATTTTCTAATCCCCCTCAGCTGCACCCTAGTAGATTTCAACCTAAAGCGGTCTGAAACTGGTGTGTTTTACACCCATCCCCTTGCTTGTCATGCATCCAATAAACTCGTTCAGGCCTTAGCGCCTTGACTGATTGGGTCGTGAAATATTTTTCGGATCCCGCCAAGAAGCAAGGGACGGTCACCGATGTGCTCCGCGGTGCCTCACCAGTCATCGCCACTGACAAGATGCCAGTGATTCTGCAGTTCCGCGGCCATTCAGTTACTATTGTTGGATTCGAGGTTTCGAAGCATGGAGAAATCAACTTCCTTGTCTTTGATCCATCGCAGTAAGCCCCTCCAAAGTTTGCTTGAAATGCGTTCGTTTAATCGGACGGTATAGTGTATTCGATAAGAAGACCCGAAGAGCTGCGTTGGCTGGCCCACGAAATGTGACCTTCATAGCTTCGAAGATGTCAAGAATGCTGCATACAGGACAGAAAAAGTCTCGTAGTCGATCGAAGTCTCCTGCATCAAGGAAGCGCACCCGTCTTAGCCCCAACTTGGAAGATACTATCGTCATTTCCTCTGAGGATGACGAAGAAGCTGATGATTGCGCCACCCATTTTACGCTTTGCACAGCGGATATCATCAAGGTATTCCGATGGAAGATGTCGAAATTAAAGTGGGTACTTTGTCTACTGCAGCATGGAATTTCTTACGGTTGCTACTTGGCGTTAGGGAACATAAGGAAATACAGCTTCTCTACTTCCCGATGGACGGACCCCTGACTCCAGAGGAATGCAAAGCACGCCGAGTCATTTCCAGTATGGTGGGATGTTAACTACCCGAGAGCATGTGAAGACAGATCTACCATTCATGAATATCACTCAGCATCATCTCACTGTATTCCCCCATGATGATAGTGTCTTAGTATCATCTAATACCGGATAGTATAGGTTTTTCAGACTGAAGCAAGGGCGTGCCCGGTTGTGAGTTCCCAAGCCCAGAAAGTGGTGGTAGAAATAGTGCAGTAACCGCTGACCTCAACGCTCTCTCCCATGCTTCTTCTACTTTGTACCCTCCAGCTCTCATAATCCCCTCGCGGTCTTGTCGAACAGCTTCGCTGTACATGTCGTCGTATCGGTCCAACCTGGTGTACATATCTTCGTATGCGCACCAGTCGTCTTGCAAAGGTACATGCGGTACATCCGGGATGGTATTGCTTTGTGCAGCACGCGATCGAAGTAGTTGAGCGCTGCTCTTGATTGTGGTGGCAGCGGCGGCACGAGAAGCAACGCGTTTGTGGGCCTGTGCACGCGATTTTGCGATGACTTTGGCAGCGTCTTTACTACTGGTCTCCAATTTATCGATGATTTCTCGTCGGCTTTTCTCCTTTTCCTCACGTTCCAATTCTTCTTCTCTGCGGGCCTCCTGGGCACGTTGTTCCCTTTCCATTCGGTCCTGCTCCTCCTGATCCCGCAATTCCTGAGCGTACTGCTCGTCTCGTCGCACATTTAGTTCGATGAGGGCTGCATTTTCTTTTCGATATGCATCGATCCTTGCCTCAGTCTCAGGGATGTTGATCTCGTTGATGAGGTTGAACGCTGGCGATGCAAAGAAGCTCAGTTCCGCACCCAACGCTGCATGCATCTTTACTTACTGATATCCTCTGCTTCCTCTAGATAATCGTTGTAAGAGCGAAGGTCAGCAAAGTCTTCACGGCGCTTGTTGAATCTGCTAGCAGATGAGAAACGAAATGGTGATGCCCATACTAGTGTACTGACTCCTTGGCTATTCGCCTCCGCACTGCTACCTCCTTCTCTACGGTAAGGTCTTCAAAGGTTTGGGGTGTAAACGCCAACTTCCTGAGCACCTTCTGGCATATTGGACACGGGGCGGGGCCTAACGTGAACAAGCGGTCGATGCATGACTCGCACCTGCATGCACAAGGAGTACTTGATTATTGACAGAACATACGATCCACGTCGGTGCTTACATTTTGTGATAGCACGAGCTTACGAGTAATCGGAGCTTTGGGTTGAGGTACCTGTCCGATTTGCATACGGGACATTGGTCATCCATGGACTATGATGCAAGTCAGCACTCCAGAATCATGGATCCGGTCTGTACACTTACATAGTACTCGGTGGTCCTTCCCGAGGCATCTTTCACGCCGCCGCCAAAGAGAGTGGAAGAGGTGCTCTGGACTTGAGGTGTATTTGACCGAGTGTTCTGTGCCGTGGACGATGCGATGCCGCCCTTCCGCACAGTCTTACCCTTGAGCCATCCGCCGACATTTGTACGATTCGACATGTTCTAAGTCAAAGGTGCGCGAGGCTCATGGAAATGTAACAGTATTATGTAACCCGCTCGACTCATTCCGTAGTGACATCCCATTCTCGTTCTCTAATGTGGTGAGTGTATATATAGTAGCCTTGGAATTTGGTGGACGAGTGGAATTTGTCTTGGTGCGAAGCCTAGTTTTCCCTTGGCGATGAAATGAACCAGTAACGTAGTATGACAAAGCAAAGGCAGACTAGCGCAAGATATGATACACCAGAAACCACCAGCACTTGGGAGCAAGAAACCCGCAAGCAAGGCCATCCATCAAAGATCCTGTCGTCGACGTACATTTTTGAAAAACAGTATATCCATAGGTGCCTTACGTAACCATCAACGGAGACTTATTGTATCTGATATTCGCCCAACTTCACCCCGTTACAGGTATACCTGCCTACCACTCATTGGATACCCGCCCAATCGTATCGTTGAGCTCTCTGCCACCTCAGCCGTTTTCTAACCGTAGTTCGATCTCGTCCTCGGCGATCTCTTAACATGAATATGGACAAACTATTGGCACCTGCACCTCAACCTGCCTTTTCCCCGGCGCCGGTAGATGTCCATGGCCAATCCTTTCGCCGGCAGTCTGTCCCGGTTATTTATGAAGGGCCCATGACCCCACCTGTTTCCCCCGGGCACAGCGAGGATTGCAGCCAAGATGCTAAGCTTCCTGACCACGAGATGCCGCCAAGTCAACCAGACGGTGGACTGGCCTCTTCGGACGGTTTGACTCAGACAGGCCATCCAATTTGCTTACTGGGAGCTCCCACACCTCAGGAGCAGCACCTATTGACGCCCCCCGGTAGACCAGCTCGTCTACTGGAAGACGAACCCCTTCATGTTGCACAATCAGGTGTCTTGAAACTGAGCGATTTCGAAGTACGCGGTGCTTTGGGTAAATAGAATTTCCTTTTGTTCTTTTGTCTTGGACTTACTATGTGCAAACCAGGTACGGGTACATTTGGGCGCGTACTGTTGGTCAGCCTGAAAACTGCCACCCCCGGGTCCCAGAACATCTTCGCAATGAAAGTGTTGCGCAAGTCAGAGATAATCCGCCTCCGCCAAGTGGAGCATGTGAATGCTGAGCGGTACATCCTCTCGCGCGTACGGCATGCATTTATTGTCGACCTCTTCGCTACATTCCAGGATAGCCTCAATGTCTACATGCTAATGTCCTACATTCCTGGAGGGGAACTTTTTACACACCTGCGAAGAGCACAGAGATTCACACCCGACGTCAGTCGGTTCTATTTGGCCAACATCATCCTCGCTTTGAAATATCTTCATTCCTTCAACATCATCTATCGCGACTTGAAGCCAGAAAACCTTCTACTGGACTCCTGCGGTTACCTTCGTTTAACGGATTTTGGTTTTTCCAAAGTCGTGGACGATCGCACGTGGACGCTTTGTGGCACCCCCGAATATCTCGCTCCAGAGATTATCCAGTCCGAAGGCCACGGCAAAGCCGCCGACTGGTGGGCCTGTGGAATTCTTTGCTATGAGATGCTCGTGGGGTACCCCCCATTTTTTGATGAGACTGCCTATGGAATCTATGATAAAATCCTGAAAGGAAACATCCATTGGCCACGGAACATGGATAGGCTCTCCAGGGAACTCATCAAGGCCTTTTTGCACCCAGATCGTAGCAAACGCCTTGGAAACATGATCGGAGGGCCACAAGACGTTCTTGATCACCCGTGGTTCCGTGGGGTCGACTGGGATGCCCTCGAACGCCGCGAGATTAAGGTTAGGACACGTTTCACATTCCATTCCATGGCTGCTTTATCGACACTTTCACACACAGGCTCCGCTTATTCCTCACACCTCGTCGTTCGATGATACTAGGCATTTCCTCCATCATCCTTTCCCTTCATTGCATGACATGCCAGGTCTTCGCATGGAGGAGCCCCCACTACTCCACCATATATCGGAACCCATTACATCACCGTTCCACGAATTTTAATCGCACCTCCTGCACCGTTTTATCCTGTGCTTAATCCTAACTATAGCGTATTTGTTTACACTCTCCTTCTGTGTCTGATTTCTTGACCCTGTCTAAACCCTTGGAATACCCCACTGGCCGTCGGTCCTCTCTACCGTTCTTTCTATTGACAATCACTCGACCCTGTAGCTCGATCTTCCATATGCTGTATCGTTTGTCTCCTCGTTCCGCGACTTGGTAGCTTCCACCGCGCTTTTTACGACTATTAGCCAACCGTGTAGATTATCCCTACTTGCCTTTATTTATCGTTGTTGATTCCTAATACTATGTAATGTAAAGCTACACAAAGTTGCGATCGCATTCGTCAATCGTGCATAGCAGATGGCTCGAAGACGGAAAAACAGGACCCATGTCAAGGCAACAAATGGAACTGGAACCGGCAGCGAAGATGTTCCCAAATCGTTTATTATCAAACATGGACCTGTGGGCACGTCACTGACCCAGCTAGTTCGCGACTTGCGAAAAGTTATGGAGCCTAACACCGCAACTCGCCTCAGGGTGTGTGAGTCTTCTTTTTGCGTGATGACGGTCCGAAGAAATTTGCTTGACTATAGGAGAGAAAGCGAAATAAACTGAAGGACTTCCTGACGATGGCCCCAGCACTCAAAGTAACGCACCTGCTCGCGTTGACACTCACCGAGTTAGCACCCTCACTACGCATAATTCGCCTACCGGTTGGTCCTACGTTCAGCTTCCGAATCGAGAGATACAGTGTCATGAAAGACGTGCGGAAGACGTCCAAGTCCGTTCTCAGTCAAGGCCTAGAGTATCTAACAGCTCCTTTGGTACATCGCCCATTTTCCGTAGCCAAAACGTCATCTGACCCATCTTCCAGCTTGTTCTCGCATCTTTCCCTCCACCAGGGCCGAATACGCCACCCCACCTACCTCTTCTCATGAAGGCGTTCCAGTCGATGTTCCCCTCTCTTTCGCCAAACTCCATGTCCCTCTCCGGCGCTCGTCGCATTGTCCTCATAGCATACAACGCCGAAAGAGGGACGGTAGACTTCCGACACTACGTCATCACGGTCAAACCATACGGTGTCTCAAAACGCGTCCGGCGCGTACTTGAAGGCACGTCTAAAAAGCCCTCTGGGACATCGATGACCGGGTTACTCGATCTTGGAAACGAAAAAGATGTTGCAGACTTTTTACTTAGGAAAAAGGGTGAACCGGGACCTGATAACGAGGCGGGCTACGAGTCTGCTGTGTCATCCGCGTCGAGCGCTGCTGGGGACGACGGAGATGCTGTCTCGTTAGCGGATGACTATGTGGGGAGGAATAACAAAAGGGGGCAAAAGAAAGCTGTCAAGTTAAACGAGGTCGGCCCGAGGATGGAACTGAGGCTCGTTAAAATAACGGAGGGGGTTCCTGGCAAAGAAGGAGAAGTGATGTATCATGAATTTGGTATGTGTAATCGTACTGAACGACAGAGCCTTGGTTTTACTAATATCACTATAGTCAAAAAGACCAGGGCGGAGGCCGCTGCGCAAAGAGCGTCGCATGCAGAACGGAACAAGTTGAGGGAACAGCGAAGAAAGGAGCAGGAAGAAAACGTCAGGCGTAAAAAAGAAGCGAAGGAGGGAGTCAAACAAAAAGGTTCCGGATCGATACACGACTCTGCCGATGAAAGTGACGAGGAACAGGTGGAAGACGATTGGGACGAAGAAGAAGAAGTGAGTGATGGCGAGCACACTGGGAGTGAAAATATTTCAGAATCAGAAAGTGATATTGAAGAGTCGGAGGAAGTTGTCCAACTGCCACGGAAAAAGTCGAAAATGCGAATAAAGCGGTGATACAATGATGGGATTCATCCTCTAGGTAAATATGCAGGGTATACATACACTTCGAATTCAGGATTGTGAGTTTTGATGTGGGGAACTCCCGTTCTCCGTGCGTCCAAAAAAGTTCCCGATAACATTTTCGAATCTCATTTTGACACCCTCCCAGTTGTCCAGTGCCGGGCGCACGTCCAAGTAGAAGGAAGGATTATTCGAAGCTGCTCCAGCTCCCCGACCAGTGTAAAAATCGATAACATAACGTATGCGTGTCCCGCAACGCTCGACCACCCAGTCATGCCGGTCAAAGGGTGCAGAATACCTGCTGAAAATGAGCTCGACATGCCCATAGAAAAGAGTTTAACTGACCCGAGTAGAGTCATGACCCTGGCCTTGGGGCTCATATCATTTGGTCGACCTCTGAAGTTGACCAGTTTCACCCCACCGCAGGCCCCACCACCCCTGCCCGCCTCCCACTTCATGAGCTCAACCCAGGCACGTTCATTTACGGCATTATGAATGGGAACGATGGTTTTCATGTCGGGTGCATGGGGGTTGTGGTTCTTGCGCGCCATTGCGGCGAAGAACTGAACCTCCGACGGGTACACCCAGTTCTCATCGCTTGTTTTCGGGATGGACGAGATTTCGCGATCTGTGGATAAAGATGGCGGGTCAGCTGGCTTCCCGCCCTTTCCAAATAGTGTGCCCCATGTTGAGCGAGCGCTCTGGTCTACGGGGCAGCTATCACCGAGTTGCTTTCCGTGGTCAACTGGACACTTGGACATGGCTGATTAGTCATCAGGCGAGAGTTCAATCACTGCATCCGGAGTCCAATCCGACGGAAAACAAGTAGGATAACGATAACCTTGCTCCTACCTTTATTTAGGGCTCTTCCAAGTGTTTGGTTCGTCATGCATCGACCTGTGAGTACACCTCAGTCATTGTCTCTGAGACTGAGGTAAGACCTTATTATCGAGTACTATGTATTGCCACCGTGAATCGATAAGCTTCTTGCAGTGCTCGTCAGTAAGACGACCCTTGCTAACTTTCTTTACTCCCTCCACTACATTAGCACTATGCCATCTTCCGGGCCCGTGTTTTCTACCCCGTTGACGAAGCTATTCGGGATCGCTCACCCCATCATGCTTGCAGGTGACGAATTGACGCTTGATCCACCAATTGAGCGAGTACTCAGGCGCTCTCACAGGCATGAACGTTGCAGCCGGGCCGAAGCTTGCTGCAGCAGTAACCAACGCTGGCGGCATCGGAACTATTGGAGGTGTCCGTCAGAGTCCAAAGGTGCTTCAACAAAACATCGACGAGTTGAAGTCTTTCTTGGAGGACAAAAACGCCCCCTTTGGTGTCGACCTTCTCTTGCCCCAGGTTGGCGGGAACGCGAGAAGAACGAATGTGAGTTGTCAATGTAGTATTTCAAGTGTACAGACCCCGCCGCGAAGTTACTCAGTTCCCTACTAGTATGATTATACGAATGGTCAGCTCGACGAGCTTCTTGACGTTATCATCGAAAGCAAAGCTGCCCTATTTGTGTGTGCGGTCGGCGTGCCCCCGAAGGAAGCTGTGGACAAACTCCACGCAGCGGGCATCCCTGTCATGAAGTATGGTATTGCTGACGCAAAATGAACTTGTACACTAACGCAGCTAATCTCGTAGCATGATTGGACACCCCAAGGTTTGTATTCCCCGTTTCAGATTGGCAGCGGACCTCACCTCCTATCTAGCATGTCAGCAAAGCCTTGGCCCAAGGTATGAATTCCGAACCAATCAGTTTAGCGGTTGCATTGACGTGTTCCTTGACAGGTGTTGACATCATATGTGCGCAGGGAGGCGAAGGTGGCGGTCACACGGGCGAAACTCCCTTCTCCGTTCTTATTCCCGCCGTTGTTGATCTATGCAAAGATGCAATAAGCCCACTAACAGGCGAACCGGTCATAGTTGTAGGTGCGGGGGGGATAGCTGATGGTCGTGGCCTTGCTGCAGCCCTCTCGTGAGTTATCTACACTAGTTAAGATGCTTCTCACACCGTCGTACTGCAGGTATGGTGCCTCGGGGGTATGGGTAGGGACACGCTTTGTTGCCAGCGCAGAGGCTGGTGCGCCTCCGAGACACAAGGAGCTTGTGCTTTCAGCAGGATATGATGACACGATTAGGACCGTTGTTTATAGTGGTCGTCCCATGAACGTTCGCAAGACACCTTACGTGGCTGAGTGGGAACTTGAGCGGCAGCAAGAGATGTCGGATCTAGTGTCGCAGGGGAAAATACCCCATGATGTTGAACTAGAGAAACACCCAGAGAAGACAAGGCGAAGGTGTAAGAACGCTCGGATCTCTGTGTGCAACTTGACTTAAAGTTCCGATAGGGCTAATGGGCAAGGTCGCTGGTTCAATTAATGTTCGTTTCTCTTTCTCTTTCTGTTGGGTCATCCCTAATATTTCCTTGTAAAGGACATCAAGGCTGCTAAAGACATGTACGTAGTACTTGTGAATTTGCGTGTCCATTCAATGACGAGTGTTAGAATTGACGGAATGGTGCATCTCGCAGCTGCAAGTCTGAAGGATGCAACGAGCTTGCTGGTGCAAAAGGCTAAATTGTGAACGCAGAACAATACCCAAAGTTCTTTGATATCTCTTTGCCTATTACTTCGACCTTGGTCTGCAATTCCGGAAACTACCTTGGATGACCTGTGCGCAAGTTGCGCAGCATGTGAGCCTTTCCTGTAACCACACCGCTGGGGAGCCGGAAGAATGGTTCATTATTTGGCGAACTACACACAATGTAAATTAAGTATCGCGGGGGTAAACAGACATGCGGGAAAATGTAGTAGACGAGATAATAGCTGCAGTGAAGAAAATAAGACCAATTAGCACCTACATGCATACAACCAAGTAGATGAATGACTGGAGCCGGTGTGATCATCATCATGCGTTATGAAATACTGGCCATGACCCTTCCGCCTTCCACTTATCAACAACCTCCTTGATGGTTTCTTGACAAAATTGTGGGCGTTTCAAGCGGTAACCAACAACGCGCTTGATCTTGTTGTTGCTATACCCAAGTCTGTGCCTTAATAGTGCGTACTTGTCCATGTAAGCGTTCAATGGCGTGTGCGTGACCGGGACAGTCGAAAGCTGAAGCATTTCTGTCCAGGTGCCGACGTGATGCTCATTTATTTCTTCCTCGAGATCTTCGAGCTTGAACTAGGTCAAAGCATATCAACATAAAAGTGGGACACGCCGAAAATGCCAGCCTACCTTGGCCAAGGTTATTTCCAAGCTCGAATAAAATTCGAAAGTCGTGCCGAAGAATCCAGTTATCATTGAACCACCTTTCGCTAGCGTCGTCGCCGAGTCGTCAACCTAGCCAAAGTTATCGATCAGATCAACTGAATGAGAGATGGACGAACCAAGTTGAAAAGGGGGGCCACAGGCTGAGCGTGAGGTGGACATGTCCCATTTACTTCCTTAACCTTGTCCTTGTCGTTGTGGAAACGTATCCTTTCTCCTGCGAGTGCATCGGCCTGTTTCCGACCGAGAGGTGTCATCCACTGTGCACACGCCCACATGGCGCCTGCCACGTCTTCAACGTGAACGCTATGTACAGGATCCTTGCCTGGTCCCCAGCTGCAAATAGCATTAGTCGACGAGAACGAACATGAATTAGTAGCTCTAACATTGTTTTCATGGGCTTCTTCATGTAACCATATATCGAGGCCACGGTGGTTACTAGAGCATCTAAAGAACGGCATATCAGATTATGCACGGATAGGCTCGGAAGAAAAGATTTTACAGAGACCAAACTCGATGTATGGTCCATATACGAAACCAATTCGAAGGATGACCAAGTTCAAACTAGAATGTACGCTCAGTGCAGAATGCATAGAGAAATGGACATGACCCACTTTTCAATAGAAGCCAGCATTCGTAATGTTTCATGCCACCAAATGTCGACAGCCCGGACAGGAATTACGTCCTCTTTCTCATCGACAGCTCCGTTATCGGAGGTATCATATACAGGTTGTTGTAGTCGCACGTAGGCTTTGACGTTGCGCTTTGCGGCCTCGAGAGCAATATTACGAGCCACTGTGAAGGTTGTTTTGATGGCAATCTGTTATAGAGTATGGTGAGATGTAGCGGGAGATCAGAGAAGTACGGAACGCACTACTTCTCCACGGTCCTGATTTACTTCACCCGTGAGATCGAAGACGTAGTCATATGATGCTTGCCCCGCTGGTGGCTCGAAAGCGGATGCAACGGCAGCTAAAAATGTCCAGGATTGGGGAGGGAAACCTGGCATCCAATGACTTACAAGATACAATGAGATTAAGCTGACGGTATTCTACTTCGGGTCGGGACAGAACCTTTGGGAACTCCGCTCCCAGGTAACTAGGTGCAGACAAACATCAGACTTGGTGATGGATAACGCAAACGGAGTTTGTACGCACGTCGTCGGGGGAGAGACAGAGAATTTATCCACAATTCGTAGGTGCTATCATGCATGGAAGGAGAGTTGGGATGGATGAAGCGACGAGCCACGACAATCATACATACAGAAACGAGGGCCTCTCCCTCTGGAGGGACAAGGAAAGCAGCGAGTGGGCGAGAGCAAGTGTTCAGACCACCTGGAGATACGGGTATTTTTACATCGCTCGAACGTAAGGAAGTAAAGCACCAACCGAAAATAATCGCGGAGGGTTTCTGCGCACTGGGCGACATGGTTGAGAAGGTCTGGGGAGGAGAGGAGACGCGCAACGACGCGGGGCGAGCTGGTGGTTGACTTGCAAGTACGCAGATCTCAACGGCTCAATCGCTTGCGGAGCTTTCGGTTAAGTTGGCGGCATCTCGGCAAATGCACACGGCAAGCCGCGGATGCGAACAACTTTTTGTCTCCGCATCAAAGCGGGAGCAAAGACATGCTAATAGCCGAGACACAATATGCCTATGTATTCAGAGCCCCTCCAGGTACCGGTACACAGACGAAAAATCTTTCTTTGCCAGCTCGGGGTGCGTCCTCGTCACCTCCGCGTACAAGTCCCGCGCAGCCTCTCCAAGCGGAAGCGGGCTGCTGTGCGTGCCAGCAGCATCAGTGGCAAGACGCATGTCCTGGGAAGAAATCAGTAACTACCATCCACCGAGCACAAATGGAGCTTACCTTCAGCATAAGAGATGTGGCGAAACCTCCCTCATAGTCCTTTTCACAGGGGGGTGACTTGTCTGGCAAGGAGGACGGAACTGGGTTGTTGACGGACGATGCCCAGCAGGCACCCGTAGAACAGTTGATGACATCAGCCAGCACCGATGGGTCCAAACCCAATCTCTGCCCGAGAAGCATGGCCTCGGAAACAACAATCTGTTGCACGCCGAGCACTAGATTGTTGCAAATCTTGGCACCAAGACCTGCGCCGGACGACCCACAATGAATGACCCGTTTGCCCATGTGGGACAAGACAGGCAACGCTTTCCGGAAAGATGCACTAGTTCCACCAACCAGGAAGGAGAGGGTGCCCGCCTTTGCACCAGCAACACCTATGCATCATATCGTCAGGGGCACGGCTCATGGCCACGGAGGAGGGCTAACCTCCCGACACTGGCGCATCTACCATTTGTGCCCCCAAGTGAGCCACGTCACTAGAAACTCGCCGAGAAACATCCACATCGAGTGTAGTAGAATCAATAAGCAATGTCTGCTCTCGTTCATTCCCCGCAAAAGATCGCAGGGCGGACATAATTCCATTGGATTCGGTATACACTATCTTGACTTCTGGAGAAGAAGGTAACATTGTCACAATCGTTTCTGCAGCTCGGGCTGCCCTATGGAGACGATAGCATGAGCCACTGCGAAAGGTATAAAGGGCTTTGGAGACCCACTCTTCGGGAGTCTGAGCAACATCAACAGGAGCCCCAGAGCACTGAGACCGTAAATGGCGGCAGAAAGAAACCGCGCTTTCGGGAACCGCATCACACACGACAAATGACGAGTCAGGTCTTTCTGTCAACGTCTTGGAGAAGAGGTTGTATGCCATCTCAGAGCCCATGCGGCCAAGGCCGATGAAGGCAGTCGTGCGTGCACGTGCTGTACGGCGGTCAAGGGCTTGAAAAACGCGAAACGTAGGCTTCATTTCAGAGAAGGATGGTATCGACGTCGAGAATATGTACTACCGAGTAACCAGCATAGATCTAACAAGAGGGTAAATCACGTGCATCAGTTGAATGCTACGTATTACTATTACGTCAGCATAAGTTAATCCAGCAGCCTCCGAACGGATTTGCGCATTGCGATTGCCCGCGGAAACGTCGAGCCAACAACGGTACACGTACACAATGTTGGCAGCGGCGACGTCGTTTTTCTCCCGGACAGCAATCTCACAGTCCTACAACATCGGGGCGACCAATATCAGCAGGTCCGGGACACCAACTCCTTCGGGTTCTTCAACTCCTGTTTCCCCATCACCGCCAGTAAGAGTTGGCTTATGGAAGGTGCAGGGAGCAACTCACAAAGTTACGAACAAACGGGTGTCTGTCTGGACGTTTGACAAGCGCGTCGAGATGGAAGGCTTTGGTCAATTGTCCAAGGAGCGTACCTTAGAAGTCTTAAAGGCCGAGGTACATCATACCGTTCCTGATGTATATATTCATGCTTGACGCAATGTATGTAGGCGGCTGCCCTCAGCAGACTTCGCCATCCTTCTATCCTTGGTATGACGGATTTTTACTCAATAGCTATAATATGCTTATGACTTGCGCTCTCGAAGAGATGGTTGAACCTCTTGAAGAAACGAGGAACGAGCTCATATTCGCAACTGAACCTGTCCTATCGTCACTTCATACGTCAATACCCCCGAATTCTCATCATACACCGATCGTGGAACTTGATGAAATCGAAGTTCGTAACTTGTGAATCTTGTCCTTCACAGAGATCACTCACAGCTGGTTAGATTCAAAAGGGAATTCTTCAATTATGCAAGGGACTATCGTTTCTGCACTCGTCGGCACGCTTGATACACTCCAATCTGAAACCTGAGGTTATTGTTATCAATGACGCTGTAAGTACCACAACTGGTCAGACCTGCTTACCTTATGACATGATGGTGGACACTACAGGGAGACTGGAAGATCTCTGGACTTGGATTGACCATCCCCTTGGTGAACGCTGATGGAACGCCCACCCGTTGGGAGCAGCCTGGATGTGATGGACGTCTGCCAACCTACGTGCAGCGTTCCTTCGACTACATTGGTACCTCCATGTCGTCGCGATTTTGTTCAGGGATGCTGATGCATAGAATTAGCTCCCGAATATGCTTTGGATGAGACCCTCGTCACCTCGTCGGATATGTATTCGCTCGGTGCTTTGATATATGCGGTGCACTGCAAAGGCAAACCACCTTTTCTCAATTATGGGAGTCTTGCTAGTCTACGCGACAATGCGGGCCGTCCAGTGCCAGAAATCAGTAAACTGGACACAGATCTGCAAGGTCATACGCTCTGGTATTTATAGGGTTGATTGTTTGACGCAGACTTATAGGTCTTTTACGGTCACTCTTGACGCGCTCCTTTGCAAATCGTCCGACGCCATCAACTCTCCCTTCCCTTTCCTTCTTTTCGTCACTACCTATATCCACCCTCAACTTCCTTGATCGTTCCAATTTCACGACGAAGACGCGCGAAGAGAAAATTTCGTTCATGAAGGGGTTGACTGGCATGTTGAACAAATTTTCTGAAGGCCTGAGGGTGCGAAAAATACTGCCTTCGCTCCTTGAAGAGGTCTGTTCTTATTCATATTATAATCACCGTGTCGAGCTGAACCGCGTGGTACAGATGAAAGATACAAATCTTCTTCCTTATATCCTTCCCAATGTCTTCGCTATTTCGAACATCCTGTCACCGACACAATTTGCTCAATTAATTTTGCCTAGTCTCAAACCCCTGTTCACAATCAAGGATCCGCCACAGAACATGCTAACCCTCTTGGATAACATTGAACTGTTACAGGAAAAAACTGAAAAGACTGTCTTCCGGGAACGTAAGTGCAAGGGCCAAAATTCTTCACTTTGATTGCTCAGTGTGACCCTAAACAGAAGTTCTGCCGCTTGTGTATAACGCGCTAGAGGCCGAACATGCTGTAGTAAGCCTGACTAAAGTTTCAATGATTATATTTTGATTTGTTCAGGTGCAAGAACGAGCTTTGGGAGTCGTGCCTAATCTATGCGAAACCATCGACTACGCTGAGGTTTCCAGCGTTTTATTCCCTCGTGTCGCGGTAGGTTGAGGGGGCTTGCTGATGGTCAATACTAAAATTCTCCTCAGTTGGTCTTTACTAAGACCAGGATACTTTCGGTGAAGGTAGCTACACTGGCCACTTTTCTTAGTATGGTGAAGGTATTAGACCAAGTATGTCCATTGTTATTGTCAGCTTTAACTTTCAGATCGTTCTAATGCAACCCAAGTCCAATCTCACTCAAAAACTCTGTCCGTTGTTATCCAAAATTCGCACCAAAGAACCAGCTGTTATGGTGAACCAATTCATTCCTTCGCGTCTGCGTCAAACCTTGAACAAGAACCGTAGATGGCCACGTTGTCTGTCCAGGAAGCAATGGGTTCCAAGATAGACAGAGATGCCGTGGCAACTCTCGTTCTTCCTCAACTTTGGGCTATGTCTATGGGTCCTTGTGTGTTGCAATCTCGTTCTGAACACCGTTTATATGGGTCTAACGCGTCAAAGTGCTTAACATTGAACAGTTCCAACGGTTCATGGCTGTCATCCGTAAGCTTGGTGATCGAGTCGAAAAAGAGCACAATCAGTTCCTCCGTGACTCTCAACGACTGGAAGATCGATCAGCAACCGCTAATGGCGTTACTCCGTCAACTCTCGATTCTAGCATAAATTTTGAGAGCTTGGTTGGACGTGCCACGACGTCCACTGTGAAGATCACTGACAATCAAAATGGCTGGGATGACGACGTATGGGGTGCCATACTGAACGACGGACCCGAAGTTCGTACTAGTGATGATTTTGAATCCTGCTTATATGTTGACAAACTTGACAGGTATCGAGCCCCCAGCTTCCCACAACAATATCGACGCCACAAACTGTCAGCACCCCAGTGCAACCTTTAACATCATCTACACGGTCACAACTACAGTTGTTGCCATCCTCCCCCAGAACCTCGAATATTGCTCCTTTACCTCGACCCCCACGGCTTGGGTCAAGGCCCACGCCTGCTTCCTCATTCGATAAATCAACATTTTCTATTGGTGCCACGCGAGGGGTTGGATCACCATTAGGACAGCAACTAAGGGTGTCCAGTCCCCCTCTGCAGCCCCAGCGTGCTTCTATTGACCCTAATCCATCCTCTAATGCAACATCCAGACCGAATTACAACATATCCCTGTCAGATGTCATGTCCACCCCCGTCACATCCCCCCTACCCGGTAATCTGACATCCAACCATAGCCCATATATGCCCCCTGCTATGGCACCTCCTCTCATTGGCTCTTCGATGATGACACCTTTGCAGCCAACTAAATCAGTCACATTGAGTAAACCCGTTACGAAGGATGACTGGGGCGATTTCGACCCGCTCAAGTAATCTCTACGACGTATTTACGCCTCTAGATATTCTATATAGGCCTTGTTTGCACACACAATGCTATGACCAAGTACTCCTGCGAGAATGTCACGCAACCTCGACTTGGACACCGTCGATTGGGCGAACATAACCCGCTTTAACAATTGTATCAAAGCCGCCTTCCTCATTTGTCTGAGTTGGAACACTGTTGGCATTAACCTCGAGGTCGAGCAACCCTTGGAGGATTATGGAAGCTCCTATCTTGGATAATACCGTGTTGTTCTCTTTGCAGCGTGGACTTAGGATACCTAATGGGCAGTCAGTAAAGAACCTCGTCCCTTTATTTGGACCTACAGTTTATGCAGCCGTTCGTGCATAGACAAGCTTCCACGGCAAGTTGAGCTCTCTTTAGGACCTCCGAGGCTTGTACGATTGTGGGTACTAATACGAGGCTGTAAACGAAAGTGTCGCTTACCGTGATCAAATGCTTGTGCGGTGACCCCGCTCTTTCCCGAAGGTTCAAAGAAGATCAACCTGCCCACAGTCATGAGAAACAATCCAGGAACTGAGTGGGTCTTCGTGCTCGTACCTTGCTGGACGTTTTCGCTGCGATTGAGTAGCCTTGAATTCCTTCTCGGGAGCCTTGCACTCAGTTCTGAGGTCGATAGCGAGAGCGAAGTGATTCATCCACGCGTGACATGCCGAGTGGATAGCTGCAGCGGGCATAATACCTTTGCTCCGAATCAAATCCAAGATATTTTCCGGGACATCAAACCAAAACCCGGTTCCGTGTCTCTCCAAAGGAGGGGTATTGACGTTGACAGTGTCGAGGATTTTGTTTTTCCTGATACTATCTTAGTGTTTCAGCAATAGATCAGCATCGAGCATTGAGCACTTAATAACGGACAGTATTCGATAGAATCCTAAAAAGAACGATCAGTGCGTTCAGAGGAATGCACCAACTACTTACCGAACACCACTGTTATCACGTCCACTCCTAATGTTCCTGTCAGTGGAAACCTCTCGATCTTATAAGATGATATATTACTTCCGAAAAACACCCTATGGGGAGAATTGGGGATCTCCTTGATACGATACGTCTGTTTGGCATCTACATCTCTGTCACAGAACTGCTCTGAGGTTGTTGTTTCACAATTCTAGTTAAGGTCACGCACGTGAAATCCCTGCAAAGAGCTTTCAAAACACTACATAAAGGCTTAACAACAACACACATACCGTGGTGATGTAATCCAATTTACGTCCATCCTTTTAAGCTTCGCAATCTTCGAATCATGGCTGACTTCTGTAACCTATACCTTTATGTTAGTGGCGCATGGTATCAACTATAAGGTCAAACAGACAATAAATGTTTTTCCTTGATGTAAGAACTTGGGGAGTGTCAGCCCTCGAAATCGAGGAGAACGTAGTAAGCATACCACTCCGCCTTCGTAAACCTCGAAGAGTGCTCGCGAAACTTCAAGCTCTTCCAAGATCCTATCACCCTCTCCGAATTTTCCGACTTCCACCACAACATACTTCTCTTCATCGATGCCCCGTATAGATACGTGTTTTGCAGGGTAAGGTAAGTACTTTGGGTGAGTGAGATACCTGCGACATAATCAACGATAGTAATATCTCCAATTGCAGCATGCTCACCAGCCATCACCATCCTTGGTCAGCTTGTTGTCGCATATCTCGGGCAGCAACGGGCCAAAGAAAGCGGTGTCACTTTTGGAAAGTGGAAGCTCGTGCGCCGCACATTGCAGGTGAGCTTCAATGATTTCCTTGCTATCTAAATCAATAACTAGCTCGTCCAGTGATTTGTTATAAAGATCTTCCGGATGGTTCACATAGTGCTGATCTAGGGGAGGCGTATCCGCAACGAAGACAGCCAAGGAATCGCGGGATCGCCGTCCTGCCCGCCCCGCTTGTTGGCGCTGAAATCAGGATGTCAAACTTCCACTGCACTCAGAGCAGGTAGATAAACGTACGAAATTCGCCAAACCGAGAGGAAACCCAAGCATGATCACGGCATCTAGGACGCCAATGTCTATACCCAATTCTAGCGCATTAGTAGCGACTATTCCAAGCAAGTTCCCGGAGAATGCCTCATGCTCAATGCGCCTGCGGTCCTAGAGGTATGGAATAAGTTACGCTACATCAAAAAGAGAGAAGACCGAAACCTGCTGAGAATAACCTGTTACAACGTAAGTTGGATTGTTTGAGAGTTATAATCTTCACTCGCCTCCACGATATGACATGACTTTAGCAAGTATGTCTAATCGACCTTCGGAACTCAATGCTGTACGAAGGGCCTTCATTGCCTTCAAACTGGTCACGAAGGTCCTCCATTGCACACGTTTCTATGACACTCACCAACTCACAAGCTTTGCGGATCTGGATTCACGACCATAAATGATTGGCGCCTTAGACCATAGCAATGGGTGACATACCTTACAGAACATAATGACTCTCACCCCACGCTTCATCAGGTACTTCATCAAGGATGTGGCATCGGACATTGCGCTGCATCCATTGCGTGGCTTCCAAACAAGGTAGTCCTTACGTCCCGAAGGAGCTCCGTCCTCAGTGATTGCCTCGACTTCCTATATTTCGACTACATATCAACAATAGGGCGGACACATTGGAAACGCAGACCTCGATTCCAAACAGCCGCCTCATGTGTTGAGCAGGCTTGGAAATTGTTGCACTGCAAGACACGAAGAGAACTTCATGGTCTGCATATCACGTCAGCACAACAATATTGCATTCATGACCGACTACTAACTTCCAACTGCTTCACAGATGCGACGGAGCCGCCTGATCACCTGTGCGACATGGCTACTCGGAACGCGTCACTGCCAGCGGCATTCGGGTGGATGCAAATTCACCTGCCCATAAGATCGGAATAGTAGTGGAGTTCATCGACAGCCATGAGCTTAAGGTTTCGAAAGAAGCTGCACTGTGTCAGATACAGATCTCAGACGGAAAGCCGCGGTACCAACCCCCTCCATAACTCTTCGTGAGGAAGAATTGACATGTGAATAGTATCCTACATCAAGGTATGAGCAGAGAAGAATTCAACCTTGTTGTCCATGAACTTACGAAATTGGTGAAGATGATGGAAGCATCCTTCCGAATTGCTGTTCTCTGCGTTACAGCCTCAGTGGGCATTATTGAGCAGACTACTTACCTGCCCTGCGTTCTTGTGGGGTGTCACCATCGTAAGTTGCTACACTAACATGTCGAAGCGTGGGACACGACCACAACAACTGTTGCAATGCATTTATCTGATCTTGAGCCAGTGCCTTGGAGGATATTATTGTCACCAACGCCAACAGAAACGAACACAAACTTTGGTTGGGTATACAAACAGGCCGGTGGCACTCGGATCTCCTTCCAGTAATCGCAGGATTGGAACCTGTAACAATATTATTATTTGGAGTGTAACGAAGAAAAATCGCTCTTGCCTGATAGATAACACTCTTGCCCGAGGCTGTACTC
>Ga0307518_10000323_pt1 | contig 36035 bp, 46 predicted proteins | sample 25_EM_MG_FD_203889 | JGI IMG/M metagenome (GOLD analysis project Ga0307518, IMG submission 203889) | Populus trichocarpa ectomycorrhiza microbial communities from riparian zone in the Pacific Northwest, United States - 25_EM | ecosystem: Host-associated > Plants > Roots > Unclassified | place... | reverse complement strand
CAAGCTTAAGTCTGATCATACGACATACACTGCCGCTAAAGAATGATGAAGCCAAAAGCATAGGCGACAGCATTTGAAAGGTGAGGGTGCAAACATACGGTATATATAGGGGGCCTGAGGACGAGGCAAAAAGGGACAAATAGATACAAATGAAGGCGAGGGATATCCTTAATATACGAGTAATTTATAGTTCGAGTCATTACTGTCTACCTTGGTTAATCATGTTCAGAATAAAATCTCTACTATGATGCTTTGTAAAACCATTTCTTGAGACTCGTCTGCCCAATGGCATCTACTGCCTTCTTCACGGCTTCCCTTCCCACTAAACACCGACAACGCACGAATTCGGGAGCGATGTTCATCGAAGGACCAGCCACACCGAGGAACATACCTATTGCAAGCAGCCGCTCGAAACCCTGTGCAAACGCGTTGACGAAAGTACGCAGGATTCTCCACCATGAAGGACTTACAGTCATGAGGACCGCGCGGGTACACTTTGTCATTCCAATGCTGCCCCCTTCTATTTGAACAGGTGCTGCTGCAGATGCACGCAGCTGTTCTTTGAAAGCTTCGTGCAGCATTTCAAACGTGATCGCGTCGTGCCCGGCTGTTTGGGCATGTACCGCAGCGATAAGAAGACAAATAGAGGGATATGGCAGCACTTCACGAAGATATTAGGCCCGACGAGGTTTCCAAAAAGACATCCAAGTTCCTACAGTGAAGGTCCAAATATTGTGGGCGGCACTGGGCTGCCAGTGCAGAATTTATTGCAGACAAACTTGGAAACGGGGAAGCAGGCCGAAGCTCCGTTACCACCCTAATCTGGGTAAACATCAACACCCCTTCAAATGTTGAAGAGGGGAAGACAGGTTACTTACTAGCACGTTTTGCAACAGTCTAACATCACGCGTAAGAGAAAACGTGTCTTCGATCACTTCCGTGACTTTTTGGTCGTCAAAAAACTTCTCTACTGCAAGCCCCCACATATATTCCCATTCCTCTCCGGCGTCGATGGGTATGCAGAGCACTCTACGACTCAAGTTTATCCAGTAATGCGATTTAACAGGAGGGGCCGTTCGCAGCACGCGACCAGAAAATCGACTCTTCACTCTCTTCTCGAGCAAGTTGACGGTGTCTATTCGAGACGTGACACCGATGACAGCTAATCCATTGTTCCCTTGTCCGACCCTGCAGCTTTGGACAGTGTCCAGAAGGCAATAAAGTAAAGATTGTCTTGCATGATGTGCGAAAAGGTCAAATGCATCCAGGATCACGATCGTGGGACGAGAAAGGGTAGGTAACAACGATATCAAGGCTGGGAGGTGAGATGGTGGCGGAAGAGAGGTGGATGGAATAGGGTCTAGGAACGGGTTCTGAGTTTCATCCTCGGTTTCTTCTATACCAGCTAGGAAGGATTTCCCTGTCTGCAGAGACAGTTGTTGTGCAACCTCGCGCAGAGCCAGTCGGTCATTTTGTTGTGTGTGACCTGACAAGCGGATTACAATTGGTTCGGTGGGTAGCGACTCGATGACTTGTTCAATGATCTTTGCAGTCAGGAATGAATACACCGCATGGTACTTTTAAAATAACCTTACCGACGTCTTTCCGCTTCCGCGTGGCCCAATCAATAGACAACTGTTTCCTTCTCCTCGTGTCACTGAACCGAGGAGCAGGTCTTGAAGCTGACGATATGTGGCGGCATTGGTGGATAATTGTTCGTCATTACCGTCATCATCTACGAAAAAGTGAGAAGATGATTTCAGTGATGCAAGGATAGCACGCTGTTGAAGTCGTAGACACGGTCCCAAGTGCGGTGGAAGAATTTTTGGCAATTGCTTTGACAACTGAGCAGAAGACCGTCCAGCAGAATTCTTAGAAGGCGAGAGTTTCTTCGGACTTCTGCCAGGTGTGGTAGGTGTGCCTGGAACTGCACGAAGCAATTGTGGAAGCGTCTTCTGAGATGATGCAGGGGGACGCCCCTTCGAGGGCGTCAATGGAAATGGGATGGGTTTCGGCATCGTAGAGGACATAATATCCGAATTTCCCCTCCTCGAGGGGGTCACAGGTGGCCTCAGCAGTGTTTCCCTGACACTTGCAGCAGCCGGGGAAGCTAGATGGCGCAGCTTTGAGACGAATTTTGGGGTGGTTATCTCTACACAGTCAAGAACCATTCGTGGAGTAGAAGGCTCAGCTGGTTTCAGCTTGGAGGGTGATACAATGTTCAACTCATCGGCTTCTGGTGATTGTGGGCGTTTCATGTGGTGATCGTCTTGTCCGTCGTTTGGGGAAGAAGCTGAATCGCCTGTGTTCCCTGGATCTATGGGTGAATTTGAATGAGGTTTACGTCGCCGCGCGTGGGTGGCTTGGACTGCAGGGGTGGGTTGTTCCTCTGTCGCAGGATCTCTTTTGCTGCCAGCTCGCACACGGTGTGCAGCGGTACGAGTGCCATTTCGACGTGCCACACGCTTTGGAGGCGATGGTTCAGTAGCTGCGCTGCTATCCTCTGGTGCTTTGCGTTTTGGCATCGAGACAAGAGCCTTGTCACACTCGCGTTGGTCACGCGATTGTCACGACGCTCCTCCTCTGCGGCTGCGATGGGCTTCACTGGGTAGGGAACGGACACATCGCTTGAACGGGTGTCGACTGACCGCATATTAGGTTGGCACGATGGATAAATCCTCCTACGTCTGGCTTAGAGCTTATAACCCAAAATATAACCCGAAACCACCATGTTCGTAGCATTCTGCTACACTACCAGTTGCTTGCTGCCTTCGACCGTTGACACCTCTCCCAGGGTCAAAATCGAGGAAGATGGAGTCTCAGCATCCGGTCTTACAGATCTACTCTCAGTTCCATCCAAGGGCTACAAGTCCCGTCTGAACGTTCGATGTGTGCGCTTACCATGAATGATCACGTCTTTGTCTTGCTCGAGGATCCAGGTGCCCCCACGCGGGCTGATGTTCTTGCGAATACTCAAATTGATACGCCTCAAATGAGCGACGAGCAAGCGATGCCGCCTCATTATCGTACTACTTTCCTCACCCTTCGGCCACCTGGCGCTTTGGAGCAATTGCTCAGTCAGCTCAGTGCCCGCTGGATCCCTGTGAGGCAGAACATCGCGTCAACGCAACGATCGCAAGGCACAGCCCAGCAACTTTCAGTTGAAGGACACATTTTTGCGATAGGCAACGACTGGCTCGTCCGTGTTGGGAACGTCGTACTTGCTGGAGGAGCCGTCAAGGGTATGTTGCTGGAAGTGAGTGACTCGTTTATCACATAGTCGTTATTTGACATATGCATATGCAGGCTGAATATCTCCCCCTCCCTGTGCTGCACTCGCAAGCTGCAGATGGCACATCTGATTTAATCTCCAATATGCTCCTCTCGGTGCTTCCGAATATCCGGGATGCGAAAACGGTTGCAGTTGCGGTCAGTGATTCGCAGTGGGAAGAGGTGTTGTGGAGCCGTGAAGAGGAGGAGAGACAAAATCAAGAGCAGGAACCGCCCGACAACCCCGATGATATCTTCATGACCGGTGATGATGACCTTCCACTTCAAAAGCGAGGCGATTGGGTGGGTGTCGATAGGGACCGCAGGTCTGCGTTCTTGATTATTGGGGCTCTGAGGTCTGAGGGAATACTGTAAGGTACAAGCGAGTCGATACAATACTCTATAGGCCTACTATTTGATCGAATTTGATTTGGGGTGTTTGCTTTGCCTCCTGCCAGTTGGTCCGACTCATCTCGACTCATAACTTCCTATTTGCAGGAACATTGCGTTGATGACACTGTTCAGCACACCCACTGAGACAAATGGCATGGCAGGCTCACAAATTTCATGCCAGTATCCGCAGAACACCCACTTGTAGTTGCATTCGACGCTCCTTGACCACTGCACTACACTTCTACCAGAATCGCCAACTAGACCTCTATGCATCCAAGCAAGCTCACAGGCTGAGTCTGCGGCAGCTCGTACTCTTATTCTTTCTCTCAGCATGCCGCTACTGACCGAGTGCAAGGTCTTCTTTGGACGACACATGAACGAAGAGCGACTCATCAAGGTGTGGTTCATGCTCAAGTACTCTATACCTACGCTGAACACACTAGAGTGCCAATTATGTTCGAACAGAGCTACCCGTACGAATAGCGCACAGAATAAGAGATCTTCAGTCACTTCCATATGTTGTGGTCACCCAACCAGAAGTGGCCAAAGTCTATGAGGTGAGTCGTTGGTTTATCGGTGAGAACGTGTCGGCGCTCATGCTGTAGATGAAGCTGTACTGGTCTGCCTTCGACAAGTATTTACTTTATTGGTCTCTACGTCCCTTGAGCTGACACCCGCAAAGGTTTAGACGCTTTCCACAAGTTACGAATCTATCCGAAAACCAGGCCTTTTGTGACTTCCTGGGAAACATACTGGACGAGCAGTGCGTTGGAGGTGTCTCAGGGATGAATCTGTTTGACATTGCTGTCTTAGCGCACCCGTGATACCCACCTTAGCGCTGGGATTGTCGCTCTGTTCCCCTCATCTGCCTCCAGACTCTCTCGATTCCTTCATGAACCGCATGTTCATCTCTCGTATATCGCGCCGTGTCTTGGCTGAACATCACTTGGCGTTAAGCAAGACCCTGGGTCACAACTCTCTGGACTCGCAAGAGCCGCATGTTGGCATCATCTACACTGGCCTCGACGTGAAACGCAGCATCGAAAAGTGTGCAGACCTGCTCAGAGACCGCTTCCACGATATTGAAGATGACAATGGGGAAGTTGTGCCCAGTAGAGGGTCGCCGATGGTGGTTATTGAGGGCCAGCTTGGCACCAAGTTTGCGTATATACGCGAACATCTAGAGTATGTTCCTATACGTCTGAATTGCACATTTTAATCGTGAGCCTACCAGGTACATCCTCTTTGAACTACTGAAAAATGTGAGATATCTATCATACCTGGTTTGGAATATTGATCCCACCTATTTCAGGCGATGCGAGCCACGAGACTGCAACACAAGCATGCTACTTCACTTCCTCCTATTTATGCCACTATCCTCGCAGGCGAAGACGATGTCGGCATCCGGATATCAGATCAAGGTGCGGTATGCATGATGTTGGGCCCACACATCAGCTCACCGTTTCCAGGCGGTGGCCTGTCTTCGAACGGTATCGAATCACCGTCTGATCTTTTTTCGTTTTCCTATATTCGTAATGCCACGCGAATGCAAGATAGCAAAATTGGAGCGCTGAGAAGTGCAAGTTCCAGAGGTGTGAGGGCGACTGTGGCCGAGCAGGTTGGAGGCGTAGAAGCTGGACGAGATCGGCCAGGCAAGGACCCCGAACAGGGAGCTGGTATTGCACCACACCAACGAATGGGCCTTGGGCTGCCTATGAGCAGCATTTTTGCGACGTGGGTTCTATTGTCTAATCAAGGGATTTTGATTCATAGCGTCCGGTCTCTAGATATTTCGGCGGGTCCCTGCAATTGGTGTCATTAGATGGATGGGGTGGGTTGTGACTCAGCGTGTTTGTCTCGTGATGACGTTTCGCACAGGCACTGATGCTTTTCTGCGGTTGCCCAGGCTGGTAAGTGGAAGGAGCGAGCTGCACTGTATATGACGATGACAGAGATGCCCAAGGGAACCAATCTCGAGGGCATCGAGGTATAGGACTGCTTGTATACAGGAAGATCTCGGAGATTGCCAAGGCCACGCCAAAATTAACCTCCGGTGCTTGATGCAGTGCAATATACTTCGTGATGGAATACGGAGTGCGCAGGGTGTATTCGTCGTTGCCAAGTGGCCAGCTTTGAGGAGAGCGACTCGAGTCAACCTAGGTGTCATTCGTATTACTCGGATGTACCCTTGGAGAGAGGAAGGGGCAAATGTACCTTGAATGAAGTACTTCCGAAACGGATTAGTATTAAGGCCGATGCAGTCCGAGAACGAGAGACCGGGGGATGGTGAACACAAGAGACAACGACGAGGTATCTCAGTGACTGCGAGAACTGGTGCACGATGAAGTCGAGCAGTTATGTGGATGGTGGGTGCTGTGCGATGAGTCGGACGCTGTGCCTGAATCCATGCTCTCACCCTCTCCGCCCGACAGGCGCTTTCTCCCTCTGATATTGACCTCCATGACCGTGCTTGCTTTTATACCCTCACGAGTCGAATCCCTGCAGCCATGAGCGACCCATACCTCCCCCCGCCCCCACCATACCAACAGTCCCCCGAAAATGATCAAAAGATTACCGAATCCCTTCAACAGGCAGAGTTGTCAAAGAAAACGCCCATCCACGACGACAGCCAACATGCTGACTGGGAGAGTACCAGAGAGTCCATCGCCTTGCAGAACAAGGCCTTGATGGAAGCTTCAGAACGGCCCCTTCGTGCAGAGAAGCGGCCTCCCCTACCATCTGGCCGTGGGCTCCGTGGGCTCCGTGGTCCCCGACCTCTGCCACCACGACCTGTGCATTCAAAGCCGCAGAGCGCCCAGGGATCAGAGCCCCCTCGATTAAAGTCTATCCTGGAGGCCAAGTTGCACGAAGAAAGGGCGGAGGAACACTTACCACCTCCACCTCCGCCCTTCACACCCGTCGGCCCCAGTCTCGACGGTCCGCCCTATCAGGAGGTCGTCGACACCTCGAATGTACCTCTTCCCTTTCTTCCCCAATCGGGCTCGCACCACTCCCTGTTTGATATACCGCGTCACAATCGTCGACCACATACATCGCATTCTACAACCGAGACCTACAATAGTTCTCTCCCAAAACACAATAGCTCTAGCCCTTCACAAGGGATCGTGAAGGCACAGAGCAGGTCTCGTGCCCGACTGGCGTTCGATCCCTCGGTCGCATATTCCCTCAATGATCAATGGAATAATATTAATGGATCCCGGGCCGCGAATCCTACTTTGTTGTATAGGTCAGTATTCAATACGGCGCAAAGCTACTCCTCCGTTGACATGCATTTCTAGTTCTGCCGTGTCTTCTCATGTGCACCACACGACCCTGGGTCCTGGATCACTATATCCTTATGTGTTAGTAATCCCCCTTCTTCCCCAATTGTTGGTTTCTCATCCAGAGAATACAGCTCCGGCAGGACTTCCGCCTATTCACGCCCATCCCCTTTCTCAAGCAATGGGGCGACTCTTACACAGAGTGCTACAAGGCCAATATCATTGCAGTCGACTTCGTCTCTTCCTATCAGCTCTCCAAGTTCAACACATCTTCCTTGTCTTTCATCTCCGCCCGCGGCAGCGGCGAGACATGCAAGATGGGCAGCATCCGAATCTGACATTTCGCTGGACATTTATCGTGACTGATTTCTTGCTTCGATGTCTCCTCGTAGTATGCCCCGTTGTACGACTATATATGACTATCAAACCTTGCTTGTACCCTATACTTATACCCTCTGCAAATGGTAGTCAGACATGTAGCGCCCTCAATCCAAGTTGCCATCACAACTCCCATATACTTGGTGAGACCGTGATATCACCATTGGTCCCGCCCTCCCACCATGCAACGTTCCAGTACCAGTAGCCAGTCCACTACTGAGTCCAAAAAATCCACCGACTATGTATACTTTGACCGCAGTGCCTCCCATGGCTTCTCTAGTGATGCAGCTCCTCGAGCCAAAACAGCCCAGTTGAAACTCGAGCACTACTACAAAGTTGCTGTCGATTCTGCGATCGAAAGAAACACGAGGTAAAGGTGTCCAAAGGATTCTGTGGTCGCGTCTTTACCTCGAGTCCGCAGACGCGTTGACCTCGAGAGGAAGCTTCAGGCAGATGTCTTGATGTCCGAAGAGAGGAAGCATCGCTGTCTTCAGCAGCTCGGCAGAAAGGAATCGGGCTTCCTCCGCCTTAGAAGAACGCGTCTGGGCTTGGATAATTTCAGGACTGTCAAGGTCATCGGCAAGGGCGCGTTCGGCGAAGTACGAACAGACACTCGTGGGTCGTGAACTGTTCTCATGGTGACAACTTCTAGGTCCGCCTGGTCCAAAAAACAGACACAGGAAAAATATACGCGATGAAGACCTTGAAGAAGGAAGAGATGTTAAAAAAGGACCAGGGAAGGTTGTCTTTTCGAGACGCAGTTCCATTTGCCTGAAATATTTCCTCCAGCTGGCACATGTTCGCGCAGAGCGCGATGTTCTGGCAGAGTCCAACTCACCTTGGGTGGTACAGCTTTTCTATTCGTTTCAGGATGCGCAGACCCTTTATCTCATCATGGAGTTCCTTCCCGGGGGTGATCTCATGACTATGCTGATCAAATACGACACGTTTTCTGAAGACGTCACTCGCTTCTACATGGCGGAATGTGTCCTCGCGATCGAGGCCGTCCACAAACTCGGTTTTATTCATAGGTATAGTGATCTCACTTCTGGAGGCTATGTGACTGATGCGTTTCGCAGAGATATTAAACCAGATAACATCCTCATCGACAAGGATGGACACATCAAACTGTCCGATTTCGGTCTCTCTACGGGCTTCCACAAACAACACGACTCTAGCTACTATCAAAAGCTACTCGATTCGGCTAATAACACGCAGCCAGCTGCAGCCAGAAACAGTGTGATGGTAAACGCGATCCATCTCACGATGTCCAGCAAAGACCAAATCGCGACCTGGAAAGCCAATCGTAGGAAGCTGGTACGTCTTCTAGACCTCGCCAACATGAACCATGAACGAGTATCCTTGTCAGGCTTATTCTACGGTTGGGACACCGGATTACATCGCCCCTGAGATATTCCAGCAGAAGGGGTATGGCAACGAATGCGACTGGTGGTCGCTCGGTGCTATCATGTTTGAATCCCTGGTTGGATACCCACCTTTCTGCTCAGAGTCCACGCATGAGACCTACCAAAAAATAATGCAATGGCAGTACTATCTTGTGTTCCCGGACGATGTCCACCTTAGTCGCGAAGCCGAAGATATTGTTCGACGGTGAGAACACGGCTTTCGAAATCCGTCACAATTATTTTGTTATTGACGATCGTCCAGATTGATCACCTCTGCCGACCGTCGTCTCAGAATTGACCAGATCAAAGCTCACCCGTTCTTCTATGGTGTGGAGTGGGACTCTATTCGTCAAATAGATCCTCCTTTTGTACCGAACCTACGATCGATGACTGACACTCAATACTTCCCTACTGATGAGATCGACCAAAACCCTGCAGAGGTTTCGGCTGCTGATACCACTGCTTCACAGAAGGATGTCGCTTTCCTTGGGTACGCCATTTGTTTACTCCGACGTGGATCGATCCGTTCTGAAGCATGGTTCACAGTTACACTTTCAAGCGGTTTACCATCTCATCCCATGCCTTCTAAACTAAGTGGCTTGCCGCGTGCCATACTTAAAGCCACTGGTTGGCTGTTGTACTCACATTATTCTAACGGTGTATGTGTGTGTTTTTTTACTGTGATGGAAGTCTACGAACTTGTAAACTGCTACTGGCAGGACGCGTAGGAGTCCTGGTCTGGAACCATCTCTTGTGAAGCTACTGACTGTTCTTATTTGAATGTAACCTTGTTTGTACCGTCAGCTCAGTTGTAGGCCTGTACCCTTTATGCCATGTTTGCATAGCCTTGCATTCCCTCCACTACGGCTCACTAAGTATGCCTCGAGCGACGTCGGATAGGTTCTCTTCAAAACACCAACCACCCATCAAACCTACAACATCGAGATCCTCTTCGCAAGGCCGCGACAATGGCGAACAGTCATCCGGTGTTCACAACCCCATCTTCAACACAGAGCGGGTTGGACAACATATCCTGAAAATCCCAAGGTACGCCTGTGTCATTATTTCATCGTGAGACATTGTAAACAACCCGACTTCGCATTTAAGCATTGTGGACAAGGTAGGCTGTTCGTTTTCGTAAATCGATGTAATAGACAAACCTTCGTTCCACGGACAGGCTGCTCGAAGTTGGACCCGGAATCAGAAATTTCGACCGTCAGAATCCTTGAAAAGGCCAAACATGTGACTGCAATAGAGATGGATCCACGCATGGCTGCAGAGGTCACCAAACGTGTGCAGGGCAAGTAGGGCTGTTTCAAGTTTCAAGATGTCCGTTCCATCGTTCCATGAATTTATTGGTTTCGTAGACCTGAACAACGGAAATTAGATATCGTAATCAATGACTTCGTCAAGGCCGAATTATCTTACTCCGATGTTTGCATATCAAACGCGCCAGCATTGCGGCAGCTCCTCTTTCGATGGTGCATATGTTTCGAAGAGGCACTCGTCCCTCCATCGTGCTTGGTATTTCTTTTCTAGGGATATCAAGTACATGGTCCCTTTTTCCAGTCTGAAAATGCAACTGGTGAACTTGATAGAAGATCAGTCAAGACACAAACCTGGGCAAGTTCTATCGTGTTAGCCATATTAGTTCGGTGATGTACATACACGCATTTTTACAACGCCCAAGTGGGCGAGGGAGTCGAAGCAGGGCTGCAATCTTGACTGCCACTATTCAGATAGCATTTCCTTTATTGGTTTTGTCAGGACATACGTCTTCAAATGTCGCACTCGAATGCTTTTGCTGGTCTGTGGACATCCCTTCCGACATCCCTCACCCCATGGATGTATGTAAGTCAACATGGGTCTGTATCCTGTTCTGACGCTTTCCAGTCTCGATGTGATCAACGCAATGGGATATACTCAAATGACCCCAGTGCAAGCGTCCACAATCCCTCTCTTTATGCAACATAAGGATGTAGTCGTCGAAGCTGTCACCGGCTCTGGGAAAACACTAGCATTCGTTGTCCCAATACTTGAGCGTTTAATCAGGAGAGAATCTCGGTTGAAGAGGAATGAAGTTGGTGCTTTGGTTATCAGCCCGACAAGGTGCGACAACGAGCCAAAATAAATCATGTCGTCCTCACCTACTTGGGTACAGAGAGCTTGCCACTCAAATACATTCTGTTTTCAAGTTATTTCTGTCCTCTCAGCCAGGTTCACACTCTACATCTACAGAGGATATAGACAATCAAAATACATCTTTCCCTCCTCCACTTCTTCTTATTTCGTCAGACCAGTCCTCCCCCGCACAAGATATACAACGATTTCTAGAGACGGGTGCAGACATCGTTATAGGCACTCCAGGGCGGATGGAAGAACTTCTGATGGGCAAAGGCAAGACTGTCGTGAGTACAAAAGAGCTAGAGGTGTTAGTGCTTGACGAAGCAGATAGGTGAGGTATTCTCCTGTGCACAAATACTTCGCTAATTTTTCACTTCGTGAAGGTTGCTTGACCTAGGATTTAAAGATATACTTACACGCATCATCACGCACCTCCCAAAACAAAGACGGACTGGCCTGTTCAGTGCAACCATGACTGATGCCGATGCACTCTCGGACCTTGTGCGAGCAGGATTGCGAAACCCTGCACGTATCGTGGTCAAGGTCCAAGCCAAAAAGTCTAAGAGGCCAGGTGTCGCCGGTGTGGAACAGAAGGGGGAGATCATTGAGGAGAGACGCATTCCTGCAGGGTATGTCCTTTCACACGTGGATCCCTATTCAAACGACTTACATGTGAACTAGCCTTCAAACTTTCTATATCAATTGTTCCGTTTCCGAGAAGCTTGTACAGCTAGTGCGAGTCATCGAGCACGATATTGCAACTCACCAATCGTCGCATTTTATTGTTTACTTTGCAACGTGTGCATGCGTGGACTATTTCTACAGAGTGCGCTATGTCATTGTTTCTGTTCGCATTACTATTCTCACGAAAGAGCCAGGTCCTTCCTAAAGTCCTGTCGACGAATGCGAAGCCATACTCACTCCACGGCCACCTCCCCCCAACAGTCCGAACACGCGCACTGACGTCCTTCTCTTCCTCTATATCAAGCTCCATCTCACCCTCGATACTCCTCGCCACGGATGTAGCCGCTCGCGGACTCGATCTCCCCAACGTAGACGTCGTGATCCAGTTTGACCCGCCATCCGACCCCAAGGCGTTCTCCCACCGGTGCGGCCGTACAGCTCGCGCAGGGAAGAGTGGACGTGCCTACGTGTTTCTTTCCGGCAGAGAAATAGAATACATCGGTAAGCACACTTCATTTAAATAATGACGCCTGGTCTGCATGATAGTCGCGGGTAGATTTTCTGGCAGTGCGTAAGATCCCCGTCCGACGGCATCCGTACATCAAGGAGGGTGGGACGTTGGAAATTGTCAATTCGAACGAAGTGCCTGAAGAAGATCCCTCGGTTGCAGAGTTTATCTCCAAGATCCGACAGGTTGTCCTTACGGACCGCGCTCTGTATGACAAGGTCAGCTTGTGTCCCGGTTTGATCTTATCGACATTAATATTATTTTATTGCTTAGGCTGCCAAAGCCTTTGTTTCCTTCGTGCAGGCGTATTCAAAGCACGAAGCCTCGTACATCTTTCGGTTCAAAGACCTTGACCTGGTCGGCGTGGCTAAGGCGTTTGGGCTCCTGCGGCTACCACGTATGCCCGAGCTCAAAGGTATCGACAAACAAGGATGGAAGGAGGCACAGGTGGACGTGAGTGAACAATGAATTTATTGGTCTGAGTGTAGTCGATGATGAGTATTGTGTCACAGTGGGACAATTACGCTTATGCTGAAAAGGCTCAGGAGGTCAAACGTCTTGAGTCCTCTTCGCGGAAACACGATGACCGAAAAGAACGAGACGCTGCAGAAGCGCGTGCGGCTAAACGGAAGCGGAATGCTGCATGGAGCCAGCAGGTTGAAACGAAAGAGAGGAGGGATACGAGGAAAATCAAGAGGGAGAGGAAGCGGCAGTGGCTGAAGACACATGTTGCTGGCAGCAGTACTATTCAGGCAGGGAAAAAAACTGACGAAGATGGTGGTGATGGTGACGAGGATGGGAGCAATGGCGACTGGGAAGAGCTCGCGAGGGAAGAGAGGATGGCGAAGAAAGTACGGAGGGGACAAGTAACACAAAAAGAATTCGACGAAGCTTTTGGAGGGTTGGTCTAGCGGATAGGAATGTGATCATTGCTGAAGACTGTTTGACATCGGAGCTGATTAATGTTGTATCTTCCGCAACTCGTCTGCATTGACACCGCAAGGTATGGTAGAATACGCTGTAAAGATACATTATCCACCTTTAGTTGGATACCCTAAATAAAAACACAGTCCAGTGCGCGATCCCTTGCAACAGTAATACAGCATACAAGTCAAAAAAATACATGCATCAATACATCGACGGTAGTACCCTACCCTCGTGGGTGTGGCCGGAGCAACGGGCGCATCTGCAGAACTCATGAGTAACAGCAATAAAAGGAAGCACTGTGGTCAACCAAACGACATACCATTTCAACGAAAACAGGTAATAAGAGCGGGATTTGTTTGAGCTCCGGAGGCTGTAGTCCAACAGGACCATTCTTTGCCTTCTTCCGGGGTGAAGGCCCAGGTGACGATAATCCAGGTGCAGGTGGAAGCTGACGCACAGGTGACTGGCGACTATTCACAGACGACTGCTCCGAGGATGACCGTCTCGCTGGCATGAGTATACCGGGAGACGGCGAATGCAAAGAGGAACCGAGCGGGCGGGGCGGCAGCGGTTTCTCGAACCGCGTGGGTAGTGGCGGCACAGGGGGTGGTGGATCGCGCCTCTTATCCTTGTCCTTTAAGAACGTCATGGAACGCGCATTCCGGAGCGAGAACGAGCGTTGGCGAACCTCAGGGTACCTAGGTTGGGAAACTGCAGACTCGGAAGGAAAGGGGGTGTGTTGGGGTTTCTGTGACGGTGAGTGTTGGCTATAAGCCATCCTAGAAGACCTTGGGGGGCTGGTGTGAATGGGTGGGGAGTGAGATGGTTCGCTAGGGAGGGGTTTCGAAGGGAGCGACTCCGCAGATACCTCTTCATCCTCTTCGCTGTCAGTCTCGAACTCGCCGCTATCATCATCCTCGTCCGTCTCTTCTCCTGACTCATCCTCATCCTCGTCGCTTTCGTCAGTCTCCTCCGCAAACAATTCGTCTGCATTCCCTTTAGCCAGCTCCCCGAAATCAAACTCGTTCATCACACTGTTCACGAGGACCTGTGCCTCCTCGTCCGCGATGTCCGCGCTTTCACTCGTTCCACCCTGCGATCGCCCAAACCGACTACGTATGCGCTCTTCATGGGCAACCTTCATCGCATAGTGGTACCGCGCCACCTTGTCCACTTCTGCAAGCAGCGTCGCCCTCTCCTCGCCTCCCGCAGGTAACAGAGTCTCCAACGAGATCCTCTGTGACATCCCCTCGATGTTGGTTCCAACACCTAACGTAGCTCCAATCCCGTCCCGTATGATGGTGAGAAACCGCTCTATCCAGCGCATAAGGTTGTCAAACAATCCAGCACCTTTCGAATGGACATTGTGCACAAAGGTGTAGAAAGCATGTTCGTGCCTGGTTACAAGGTCTATGAAGACTTGCACAGTTTGAGTTGGATCTGTTTGCGAAACTGGATGTCACAGTTGATTTAGACATGAATTTGTAATAAATAAAAAAAGGAATCAGCTCACGGTCTTCGGTCTGTTCGACCGTACGAATCAGGTCGTTAATGAAGTTCTGAAGATCGCTCAAGGAGTCAGTGATACTGGCCGCCCTGTATACCTGCGCAAGTGGTGCATAGAAGATCGTAATTATGTCCTTCAAAAGCTCAGCTGTCACACCCTGTTCATCCCATCGTCAGACATCGAGACATAATAATGACAGGGACCAGGGCATCCTCACCTCGAAAATGAGTGCAATCAATTGTTCCCGGTCTCTGAGCCTTGAATACAGCTTGACCAGAACTCTGAGGTCCTCGAATAGCCACGCCTCCTCATCTGACGGACCCTCGTCATCGCTATCGTCTCCCTTCACTTTCCTCGCTCGCTCCCACCTCTCCCACTTGCGTCCCGCACGCTCGATCCGGGAAAGTTGCGCCTGGTCCAGCAGAGGCACTTCACTTCCGTGCATGATGACGCGCAGGATATGGACGTTCTCAGCGGCAGCGGAGGCGCGGTAAAAGTCCTGAATCTCACGGGGGGCATACACGAATACGCGGACCTTTTCGCAAAGCATGGGGTCATCAATCTTTTCGGAGACGTGCTGAATATATGTCGTGAGGGACTTGACCTCCTCGTAGAGCGAAGATGTGAACATCCTATGATCAGCTGAGTACATGCAGTAACGTAAAAAGGGATGGATCCGTACCGCTGTAGCAAACTACGGCCACCAAAGGGTTGCGCGAGGAAAATGTCCAGGACACCTGTCGTGATAGTTAGCGAGGCCGACGTTCAATGTCCACCAGTGGCGCACTTCGTATCATACTAACAGGGTTGCTGATCTTTAGTGCTGCCTTGAGAAGAAAGTAGGGCATGAGTCCATGTATACGTTTGAGGCTCGCAAACGTCTCGGATGAATTATCCGATGCCACGTATGTCTGGAATAACGTCGAGGCAAGGCTGCATCAGAACAAATGGGTAAGGGCGATGCGAAGACAATCACTGCACAGTAACGTACGATATCCTTGCCCATTCTATGACAGCTTGATAGTTCTGAGGCAGCTGTCTTACGTTTGGGATAACTTTGATGACCGCAAACACGTTCGTGAGACCGTCCCTGCCGACTATTTCGCCCTTGACGCTGCGCACGGCATCGCGCAGTGCTTCAACGCGCGATCCTATCTCGCGGGCAAACCGCTTGCGGCCCTCTTCTCTGACTCGGTCGGCCTCCTCCCGTCTCCGAGCATCCTCCTGTTCGGCAGGGGAGAGCTGTGTTGGGTTGCTAAGGAGAAATGAACAAAGGACAGGAGAAGAGGCGAAGCAGGGTGTAGCAAGGAGGGTATGGAGGTATGCACGGAGTGTGAGGCGATTCTTTTCGCGGGAGAGACGGGGTGAAGGAGAAGGCTGACACTGGTTATATTGTTGCGGGTAGAATTCACCTGGTATATGGGGTACCTGAGAGAAAGAATCTTGCGAAAAATTGTCAAAGCTGCTCTGCGTTGGGGAGCGTGTCGTCGTCGACGCAGTCATACCGACTGCGGTGCGGTCTTTGGCAGGAGGCGAAGGAACAAACTCATCCGGATGGGCCTTCCGGAGCTGGAAGTAGATCAGTGGTTGGACCACTCTGGTATGGTGCAGACGCTGACCTCGTCTGCGAGCGTCTTAAAATCACCATACCTACGGGATACGCAGATCTCTCTGTGGTTGGATAGACGAGTACGGATGATAAATTCCTGGAGCGGGGTGAGCTGCGGTACTAGGGGAGGGAAGAATAGACTGACATCATGTACACGGCTCCTGACGCGACCCTTGTCGGTGACGGTCCGGATGCAGACGATGTTGACGTCGAAGATGTCCTTCGCCTTCGTGCGCTTCTTCTTAATAGCACTTTCTAGTCGGACCAGGTCCGACTGGGAGAGTCTGACGAGTTCCTCTGGCTCAACCAGTTTGGTACCTGAGGTGAAGAACATGGCAAGGTTGCGTTCGATCTTTGCAAGGATCTTTAGACGAGTGACCTCCGATGCATCGTCGTCGGCGTCGGCGTCATCTATGAGAACTGTTGAAGAGAGGTTTCGTGCGAATATGCTGGCTACGAATGGCTGTAGTTTATCGGAGTAAAAGTCCTTTGGTGCTGCGGCCATGAAGGGGAAGGTGAGAACGAAATGGCGGAATATATATCTGAGAAATGGAAGATCGAGAGCCTTGGCGCCTTTCGGGGGAGGTGAGAATGGTGGACCAAGGTAGGCGAGGGTGGAGGCATTGTCAGCGGGTGCGTTGGAGATGTCGTTGAGTTCGTTGCGAAACTGGAGTTGTACGAGCGCCTTCTTGAGGTAGTGGGCACGGATGGGTGTGAGGCTGTCGTTTGTTTCTGGTGCAGCGGGGACTGGTCGAGTGGGACGGGCTGGTCGAGAGGACATGATCGTCATACAGGTTCGGAGAGAAAAGGAGATCAAGATGTAATATTACGTTAGACATGGGTGGCGGTGCATAGGGGTACTATCATGTACTAGTGCTACTGTTGGGGGCATATACTTTATGGCCCTTGTATGTCCTGCGGTTGGGCTCGTCGAGGAGCTTTTTGAGTTTTCCTGCGACCTCTTTGACACCCTGGCGACACTCCTCCATTCCCCTCCAAGTGCCCCCGACGCTCCAGCACTCGGAACATGCCTTTGAGGCTTCGTTGAATGTCTCTAGCTCAAGCTCGTCCCTGTGATGCAGCACCACGACGACGTCCACGAGCCTGTTGAAGCCAGTCTGCCACGTTGCAATGCCATCATCTGGGTTCGTGGACGTGTCTGTAAGGAGATAGGATGACGCTAGGCCGATGGCGCGTCTGAGGATGGCCTGGTCAATTGTGCCTGTCTCCTGCGTCATCCGGGCAAGCACGTTGACTACAAACTGGGCATAGTCTGTGGGCTGTGCAGCGGGTAAGTTGGTGGACGGGTTCTGAGCGACGAGAGCGCACCGGCATGTCTATTTCGAGGTGCAGGGAGTTGAAGTCAAATGGGGGCTGCTCCATGGACATGGTGCAAGAGGGACTTGCCTTGGGCGAGAGAGGGTTGGGCAGTCGCGACAAGTGGACGTTATTGTATGTTGCAGACTGTGGGCGGACAGACTGCTCGTGCCCAGGCGAGTTGTGCTCGATCTGTTCCCTCGTCAACATTGCCTTGATGGACCAGGCCCGGCATTCTCCGGCCAGGTTTCACTCCCCCAATCCCAAGATCGTTCAGATGGCGTCGGTCTTCCTCACTCCCCCGCCGACCGTCCTTGCAGACGACTACGACGGCTTGGAATACAAGTGGAAGTTTTTCGTCTTCAGACCCGCAGGTATGTATGTATTCATCCCCGTAGACACGACGAGCGCTCAGCATCTCTCAGTCCTACAGGTCCAGGCGTTCCTCCTCCTCGCCCTCCTCGTCTACGTCGCGTTCTCTCTCTATGGAAAGGCCGTGAACGAGCGCAAGGCAGCTGCATTTTGCGCTGCAGTCCTTCCCCTTTTCACCCGGCAATTTTCTCAACCGTCCTCACCTTCCGGTCTCGTCTCAGATGGCCTGTCTGACTTTTTCGTCTTTTCAACTGGTCGACGCGCCATTGCGTCCCTCCATACCGTCCTCACACTCCTTCCCCGTCATGACCCGCTCCAGCTCATTTGGCAGTATGCCTGGTCTGCCTATGACTTACGCTACGAACCATTCGACGTCCTCACATTCGATTTCACCCTCGATGCTGAGGCGACAGCAGCTATACCCGACTGCATATGGGCGGTCGTTCGCAAGTCCGAACTTACGACCATTCGTAACAGTCGCTGGGACTTGGTGTGTATTCGTTTGCACCACTTCTCCCCCCTGCTATTGACCAGTCATAACAGACGTTTACACGTACCAGTGACCATCCCTCGCTTGGTCCTGCACTCGCCGTTCTGTCCGAGTTTGCAGATGTGACAGACGTGTTTTTCAAACTCGCCATCCCACACACTTCCGTGTCCTTCCCTGCTCTCATCGCTTCGGCACTTCCCTACCTCCGCGTCTTCTCGATCACCGACCAGCCAGACGAACGCCCCTCCGTATCGACACTTGCCACGACAACGTCAAAACGCGTGGTCCTCACATTCAACTTGCCCAAAGACGCCCACAGTATCTTGCCTCTTCTCGAGGGTATATTCGCACTTGTGGACCTCCTGGCATCGGGCAAGGTTACCTTCCGCACCGATACACGTGCCAAGATCAAAAAGGTGCGTGAGGATGTCGAGAAGGAAATAAGAGAGGAGGCGAGCAAGGAGAAGAAGGAAGAGGCTGCCGAAGACAAGCGTGCTGCGAGACGCAAGGCGGAAGAGGAGAGGGTCGCTAAGCTCAGTCCCTCAGAGCAGAAAAAGGTTATTCTCTCGTTTCTGCGACACAGTTCTGTGTGTTCACGTCCGCTCAGAATCTCGAGCGCGAACGCAAACGCGCGATCAAGAAATCGCAGGGAAAGATGGTTCGCAAGGCATAACCTGGGTTCACGAACAGGAAAGTAGGGAATCTAGGGTGAACGGAATCCAGTCGATCGCCCCCGCTGAATGACGTCATCATCCTATTATTTCGGAGGGGTCGGATCGGGCTTGCAATAAAACTAATTGCGCAAAATGAACAGAAGATCGGTTGTGAAAAGAAGAAGCCCCCGGTGGGACTCGAACCCACAACCTCCAGATGCCACTATGTTAGAAGTCTGACGTCATAACCATTAGACAACGAGGGCTTGCACGCCTTCCCCTAATCAGCAACTTGAGTCCATCGATCGGCTTATCCCGTGAATGTTGTGCAATCGTGTGAGTAGAATAGAACTGGACTCTTGTAAGTGTCAATCAAAGGCATATTACATGAGTAGTCCATCCCCAGGTGAGGCGTCCCGAACCCCCGTCACTACACCTCCGCGTCTTAGGAACCCAAGCTGCGAGCCCCAACTCGTAAACATCCTCAACAGCCACATGGGCATCACCCATTGCCGCTCTCCCTCACCCTCTCCAACCCCCTCGTCAATTTCGGGAACGTCACGGCCTCCATCACTGTCCGTCTCCGTACGCTCTCCATCGTAGATCGACTCCGAATCCGTATCAAAGTACGCAGCACGCCTTTCTTCCTCGGCTTCCTCCTCAGTCCTCCCTTGCGAATCTACCAATCGCTTACTCCCGTCCAGCATCCACTGCTCTATTCTCCGCTGGTTCCCTCGGAGCCTGCTCGGTCTTCGCCGTAGTCCACCTGCCCCACTACCGCTAGCACCTGTCCCAGTAGTCCCATCGCCAAATACCTTCGCACGCAGTTCCCATACCTTCGTTCGCAGCGTCCGCGTGCCTGCCCACATCTCCCTGACACGCAACTGCGCCGTCTCATACCGGAGCGCAGCGACGGGCGGCAGAGTAGGGACCATCTGCAGAATAGCAGCAAGCGAAACCGGGTGTGGCGACGAAGACAATAGGTCGTGTGGGTGCATGGAAGAAGCAGAAACACTATGATGCGAAGAGGGAACATCTTGGACAACAGGGGTCGTCGTAAGAGACTTTACAAGGGGTGCGTGGGCCAGGTCTGCCGTTTGGAGGGATGCATTAGTGAGCGAGAGGGTATTCGTAAGGTGCTAAATGGATAGGGAGGCCCAGTTAGAAATGATCCATAGAAATATGAAAAGCTATCACACCTCGAGACATTTGAGTACTCCTCGCAAGTGCTCCTCCCGCCTCCGCATAACGAAGATCTGGCCGCACAATTCTACGTCTATCCTCATCCACTCCTTTTGTAACACCGGTATATCCCCGACAGAACTGAGGGCATGAAAACTGTGCCGCCTGGGCAGAGGAAGCGCTCAGCACAAAAGAAGAATGTGATGCATTTCACCAACCGTTTAAAACACTGACGACTCTTTCTCCCCGGTTCTTCGAGAACGTCATTTTGAAAAACCTTCCGACCGCGCTCCCATCTATCCAAATTCGGTCCTCGTGATGAATACTCTTCCCCCCCACTACTCCTCTCCACTCCTGCTGCTCCTCTAGAATGACTTAGGTATCCATCCTCAGAATGCTTCGTTGAATGCTCGTTTTCCGCGCCGAAATTCGCAGAACTCACGCCAACAGAGGGCGTCAGCACCAATGGAATGTGGGAGCGTGAGACGGCTGAAGGAGAACAGGTGAGATACATCTTTGACTGATGGAGATGCAGCATAAGATAAGCGACACACATATAGGTGATACCTGTCCACTACTAGGCTCCTCATCTTCATCCGCACCACTGTTACGACAGTATAAGATTAGTATGCGTTGCAACTAAATGAGGTTCTTACTGCGAGAACACAACCGAGGGAATACCTAAGCCCTTGAGTTCCGACTGGGGGTAAATATGACCAGACGAAGATGATTGTGCGGACAGGGGGATCGCCGCAGATGATATACGACCTGAAAATTTGCCTAGTCCGGAGAGATCCACTGAGCGTTTCGAGCGGTTAATCCTGTGACACGTTCAGTATAATCAATACTCGAAAAGCTCCAATGTCGCCCACCTAGTCCACATTTCTAGCTTCTTCTGTACTTTCCCCGACCATGCCCCTCCAAATATCAAGTCGTCCTCCACATTACTCTTCGTCACTGGATCATCCACGTCACTCGGCATCGTGGTGCCATCACGCTCCCTCTCCGATTCATTCCGCCATGCGGGACAAACCCATCTTCCCTCAGATCGCTCTCGCATCCGCACCAACATATCAACTTTGCCCCCCCATAACATCCGCAAGCTCCCCGCCACTCTCTCTTTCTCGTCTACAGCATCCATGCGTTCCTTCCAGCTATCCCCGTCCTTACTTCCCCTACCTCGATCGCCCTCTCTTCCTCGCTCACGGTCACGCACTTTTTCCCGATCCCGTCCGCTCAACACAGTCTTCATCAATCCTCCCATATCTGCAGTAGGCGAAACCACACACTCCGCACCGGCGTTGGTGCGCCCAACAAGGCCCATAACGCGTTCGCCCAACCCCCTCCTCTCTTCATCTGTGTCCTCCTCTGACGTCAGACTGACGTCGAGCCTGGACAGAAGCACCCTATGCACGCGTCGTGAGTCGGTGTGCCGGAGTCTCTCATATGTGGACTGAAGCGTGTTATACATGCTGAGCGTGAGGTATACGAACGGTACACCAACCGTGGTTGGGCTTATGGCGGTATGGGTGGGAGAGCTAGTGCTGGCGGAGAGGTTGGAATGAATGGGAACAGATGATACAGGCGAGGTACTTCCTGCTCCGGTGAAATGAGTAACGGTGGGGTGTCCACCGTTGATCTGGGAGTATGCATACGAGGAGAGTACGACAAGAAATTCGTGCGGGTGGAGCAAGGGGTCCTTGGGCACGCCTTGTACGAGAGCGGCTAGCTTGTTTCGAGCACATAACACAAACGAGATAAGTAACGAAATCATGTTAGGGTCTGCTATTCGCTCCGTCGCCTGAGGCGCGTTAACGGCCATGCTCCACCACCAGGTGGTCACTCACCTCAAAGCCAGAGAAGTTCTCGCCTACCTCGGCACTCCACTTACGTAGTCCATCCACAGTGGTGTCACATAATAGACCATCGAACATAGGCCCAGGTCTAGGTAGCGGTGACAAAGGGAACATTCCGCAGACAACGAGCGCTGCTTGCAAGACCTTGACCAATTCGAGTACATATGAAGTGAAGTGCGGGTGCCGCGATGTCGCTGGGGTTGCAACGGCGTTCGTCTGAGACGCATTGGAATGGTTGAGACCTACGACGCTCGGCTGATTCGAGGAAGACGCTTCAGGAACAGTGGGTGCCAGGGAAAGTGGCACAACTGGATATGAATACGTTCGAGCATGAGAATGTGGGCGTGATTTGGATCTGAATGCGGTAGCTAGAAGGGCTGCATCAGAAAAGAAATACGTGGACTTGAAACGATCCTTGGTCGTTTCACTATCACACTGTCAGTGGAGACACTATATTTAGTGGGAGAGACGTTGCAACCTTGGTTCATCGAGCGTGACTGCCCCACGACCGCTACATCCCATACGAAGCAAGTTGATATTCGAGTATAGCCTGTCTTGCACGGCGAGAAAGTCTCCGTCGGGAATATGCACGATCGTGTAGTCCGAACGAAAGTGGGCCAGAGATGTCACCATAAGCGTACCTTGTGGTATCTATTCCACTGTCAATAGTTGATGCCAGACAAAGAATTCACTCATCACCGACCTCCCTCGGCCGCGCATCGACTTGCTTTCGAAGGTGCTGCACGGCAGCTGTGAACTCCAATTCTGCCTCGGGATGCGCCAGCCTCGAAACCGGACTCAGTGCTGTGACAATGATCTAAATAACAGTCCCTGTCGCATCAAACGGATGACGGACGAGAAGAGGGGTAACCTAGCCCACGTGCCTTGTGTGAAGGGTCGCCCGTGTACACAGTCAAAACAGTCACTGGACGAGTGCGCTCGACGATCCTACGCCGGCTTGCCGTGAGCACGCACAAGGCGAGGAACAGAGATGCATTACCATTTCTCGACAGCATAGACCTGGTAGCCCGTCAACTCCATACGCTCGACGACGATTTCGAAGCGACATTTGTAGCCAATCCAGCGTTCACCGTCTCCTTCCGCATCTACACGGATAGGCGCGGCATGTTCTCCTACTGTGGCCGTGGCCGAACCGGATCGTGAACGGATTCGCTTCCCCGACGGATGCTTTGTGCGAGGAGAACGCGCTGGGGCACTTGGTGGTGAAGGAGGAAGTCTGTTGTAATAGTTGGACAAGGAAGGCACCCTGACCGTTGGCATGAGCAATCGCAGTGGTCTACCCTGGCCAGTCGCCGCCGTGCTCGTCATTGTGGACGATGCAGACGACAGCGGACTCCAGCTAGTGAATGCCCCTACTATGCAAGCACGTGATTTTTTTGGTGATCGGCGATCAGCAACGGAAACAAAAACACAATTCTATCCACAGCGAAAAGCCTCGAGTGAAACCCAAAAAAGAAACACTAGTAAGGAAACCAGCCCTTCGCCCATGCATTGCAGTGTTGAGGTGTTACAACAAGCGACGAAATGTCAGATACTTGTAACTTAGTCAGATTGTAGGGTAAAGTACATATAAAACATGGATGAAGACATGTGCGATGGCAAACACTATAGGACAATGCAGCCGCTGGAGAACCACCTGTATTGCGAACGTCAACTGATAGTGAGCTCATGATCGCGAATATGTCGAAAGCACTGCACTAACCAATTGCTATTCAGTTGCTCGATCCAGCCAACCACCATTCTGAGCCTTAAACGTGCACTCTTCACTGCCAATAGCTTCGCCTTCTCGTGTTCCTCGATGGGGAGAACCATTCCCATCCAAAAGGAGAAGGCACCAGGGTCACTATCGGGCGGCTGTGGACCATAGGTGTGATTCAGCCGCTGTACCACCCATGGTGCCGTTCCAGCGCGCAGCTGTGAAAGAAACGAATGGCAGGCGGCCATTAATGTCGGGGTTGTCAACGTTCGCCGCGTGGAGTTAGATGTCGACGAGCGCGCAGAACGTGATGAAGATTGCGTGGACAATATGCGGGTGAGGACGGTAGAGGAGGGCGGTCGCATCGCGATCGGCGGAGCAAGCGAAGACGAAGAAGGAACCGGGGCTTCTTCGTATTCACCCGCCCACTCACCAAGATCGTCTTCGTAGTCGTCGATTCTCTCTACTCTTCCAATCATGTATCCATCTAGAGTGCCGCTTTCCAGAACCCTGAAACGATGGATGCCCCAAGTTTCCACCATGCTTCGACCATCGGGTAACATCTGGACACTTCTTATTTCAAGCATCGTTCCATACTCGCAAGTTGCATTTGTGCCATGTCCAGGCATTGGCGCAGCACGCGGGGGCATTATCATACCAAAAGTTGGCGAGGGGCTCTCCAGGCACCGGCGTAGCATTAATCGATACCGTGGCTCAAAGAAGTGAAGGAGGGTTGGCATTCCGGGAAACGAGAGCTGGCACACGAATATGGGAGTATCGAGACGAGAATGTCTCTCCTCTTCCTCTATGGCTGCACCACGAGTTTCATAGTCATGCTCAAATGCCTTGATAACTGCCAAGAGGATGTGGTAAGCTGACTGTGGGTGGGCCAAGGTGACATAATGCTTACGAAGGGAGAGGAGAATTTTGTTGTGTGGGTGTTCCTGGAAGTAGGCAAATCCAGGCAGATCCTCCCGGCAAAGTGGACAGAGCATACTGTGGTCTAAAGATCTCTGCAAACATTTTGAGCAAAATGTCTGATTCGGCGTGAGTGATATGGGGCGTAGAAAGAAAGAATGCAAGCAAGCGTACGTGTTGGCACGGTGTTGTGATGGGCTGGTAGAGAAGCATGAAACAAATCTCACACGTGAGTTCTGCCACGAGGGCCTTGTCGAGATTGGTAATAGAGTTAATGCGACGAGGTGGCGAGTGTGGTGAGGGAGGGGCATCGAAAACCGTGGACGGGGTCCGTGGGCGTGGTCGACTCCGTGGTGACGGTCCGGAGGGTGGCGGAGGGTTGGAGGGTCGGATGTCCGAGGGACCGGATGCATTCCGGTAGGATTCGTCGTCCGAGTCTGGGGGTTCAGCATCCTGTTCATCCCTTGCAGTCTGTCTGAGAAGCTGTATGATATTGTTCACGCGAATGTCGATTCTCGGGTGGTCGTTGGGGCCCGATGGGACATGCTCGAAGTGGAGAGGAGCAGGGAAGACGGCGACGCCGGAAGAAGTGGGGATCGTTGGAGAGAAACCTTGACGGCTGACAGAACAGGTCGGGATGGGACATACTGACGATGCGATATGGGCCGAGCAGACTGTATGGCCACAGCGAAGGGTTGTTGGGGTGTCGAGGAATCCAGGGGGAGAGCAGAGGGGACACGAGAAGAGAGGAAAGAGGTTGCGAGGATAGGACATGGCAGGTGGGGACGAAGACGAAGACGAGAGAGAGGTAAAGACGTGCATTAGAGGAGATAGATGGAGGAGTGGTACATACGGCGACAGATATTCACCGGAGTGATGTCGATTCGAGGACTGAATCTGTGGTGAATTGGGTTCGCGAGACTCAGTGCAGAGTAGCACAAATCGTGGAATCACATCAATGAAATCACCAGCGGCGACTGCGGGCGTCTGGGTCACGGTGTGGGTGGGTGTCGGCGAGGTCGATGACGAGGCACGACTTGTGTCTGCTTGGCTCCCTTTCTCTTTCACTGTCTTCCTGCTGCCTCGTCAATGCTGAGGGCACGAACAACGATCTGGCACGATCCTGAGCCCAAGCATCAAATAGCATCACGTGCATTACAGATGTCATACACCCAACAACTTGCAGAGACTACATATACAGGTGTACAAGATGGTTGAACAAAACACGTTTTACAGGTTCGACAGTTTGGTCGTAGGCCAGGTACTGGGATATCGGTTATTCTATCCATTTAGTCAAGTTTTCACATTGCGTTCACTCACTATTCTGCCTCTTGCGTTCGTCTGTATCCGTACTTCGCAATAAAGTCGTCGAGCTCCTCCGGTCCCCTTGATCCATACCGATATGGAAGAGGTTGTGGTCGTTGCTCTTGCTTCCCATCGATCCAATGAAGGATCGGTGTGAAGATCTATATGAACATTCGTCAAAATTTAATATCGGACATCTCCAAATCCGCACTCACCTTCCACGCAACATCCAGCTCGTCGTCTCTCACAAAGTTGGAGTGGTCTCCCCTCAGTGCATCCAGTATCAATGCCTCGTACGCCGAGGGAATGACCGTGTCTGTGAACCGTTTCCCGTACGTCAGGTCCATTTCTGCCGGTATCACCCGGAATTTGTATCCGGGCGTCTTCGTATTAACCTTTAAATAAACCGCCTCCTCGGGCTGAATTCGCACCACCAGCTCGTTGCGTGAAATTTCGGCGAAGATGCCCTGCGTCACATCCTTGAACTGAACTCGAACTTCCACTTTGGCTTCGTTCAACGCTGTCCGTGCCCCCTATCAGACCAAACCCTCAATTCTATAATTTCCGTGCAGCTGACCTTTGCCTGCCTTCATGATAAATGGCACCCCTTCCCACCTCTCATTGTGAATCCAGAGCACCGCGGTAGCAAACGTGGGACACACTGAACCCTTGGGTACAGTCGCGTCGTCTAGGTAGCCCGGCTTCCCGTTGTCCCCCACGTACTGCCCAAGCAGCGTGTCTTCACGCGTAATCGGCGGGATGGTGCGCAACACCTTGACCTGGAAAACGTCCACACCCGTGAGAACAAGCACCACGTTCCGCCTCTGACAGCGGTACCTTTTCATCACGAATGTCTTCTGGTGAGAACGATACTGGCCGCTCCATCGTCAGGATACTCAACACCTGTAGTAAATCTACACACATAGACATTAGAAAGTATAAATGGGGACTTTCCAAGTATGACGACTTACGATTCTGCATAATGTCACGGATGATGCCGAATTCGTCAAAGTAACCACCACGGCCCTCTGTCCCAAACGGCTCTTTGAAGGTAATCTGAACATTGCTGATCGAGTTCTTGTCCCACGCCGCGTTCGTGGCGATATTGGCAAACCGGAGAACGAGGAGGTTCTTGACCATCTCCTTGCCAAGATAATGATCGATCCGGTACGTCTCGTCTTCAGTCCAAAATTGCTTGATAGCTTTTAGGAGTTCCCTGCATGAGTCGAGGTCTTTGCCAAATGGCTTCTCGACGATGATGCGGTTTACACCCCTGGCATGGCACTGTTCCCTAGCATGCCGTGCGACGGGAATGAACACGGAAGGGGGAAGGGCGAGATAAAAGATACGATTCGCAAAGCCAGCCTTGTGATTTCCCTCGACCTTCAAAAGATGCTCGTTCAGTTTGACGAAAGATTCGCTGTCTTCGTATCCGCCTGACACGTAAGAGCACAATTGTTTGAATTCCTCGAATTTTGGTTCGAATTCGGGATCGTTGTCCCTCTTGATGTAGCTTGTGATGCGCCTGCGGTACTCTTCTTGGTCCATTTTGGTCCGGGCGTAGCCAACAATATGAACACCGTCAGGAAGGAAGCCATTGCGGTAAAGAGTGAATAAGGCGGGGAAGGTCTACTCAGAAGGGTAAAGGATCGGACAGAGGATGATGGAGTATCACCGACACACCTTCTTCTTGGCCAAGTCGCCAGATGCACCAAAAACTAGGCAGATATGTGGATCCAAGTAGACAGAGATGGACGGGTGGCTTACTGATAAAGGTGGTGTTCTCATTTATGGCCTCCGTAGCGACCTCCATGGATGGAATGGTACCTGAACGAGCGCGTTGGGCGGGGCGAGCCATAGTTTGTGAGAAGTAGAAGATAGAGTCTAGTAGTCAAACGTCGGAAAGGGGTGCACCGTATCTAAAGCAGAGCGTTGGGAAAGTGGATGAAGAGATGCAGGTGGGCTATCTGGGAGGAAAAATCAGCTGGACAGTTCGGAGGACTCACGACGGGCGATTATCGCAGGTTCATAAGGTCGTCAGTTCACTTTATTACGAGTTACATCATCGTCCCTATCAGGACACGTGACCATCGCCATACTCGCATCGTTCTTGCGCGCCGTTGAGCTTATGGACCAACGCCAGTCCGACAGCGACCCTGCCATTGACAAGCTCAGGCAGCTGGTCGATCCGAAACACGCTGATGCAGACCATACGGCTGTGCGCGTCGAGGCAGCGGCCCTCGTTGCGCGGCTCAAGACTCTCAACCGTAACGCCAATGCGGCCACTCGCACTCACAAGCAGGCCACGACAGACGCAAGGCAGGAGATGGACCAGACACATCTTAGCCTCCAAAATCTCCTTTACGAAAAGCGCCATCTCGAACGTGAGATCGAAAAATGTCGTCAGTTCGCGTACGTCTCGTCTTATCCCACATCGCGTTTGCCCTCATTTCCTCTCCCACATGCAGGTCCATCTACCAGGACATTCCGCTACACCCCGTTGAAGAGTTCCGGGAGCTCGCACCACCGGAGGCGCGGGCCCAAGATGTCCTTGATAGCCCGCATCAGCTGATGCTGAACCGCCTCAGCTTTGAATTAGTAGAACGCCAGAGGTACCCCACTTCCCCCATTGAGTTGCGGCGCATCAATCACTGATTTCATATAGACTCGACCTCAAGCGGAAAGATCTCATTCTTCACAAGGAGGAGCTACTTAAACAGAGCAGAATCAAGACCACAACTGTCGAGAGCGTCAAATCTCAAATTGATGCTCTTATGAAGGTCCGACCATCTCTTCTACTACCTCCTCTATGCCCCCGTTTCACCCTTTCTTCCCCAGACTGCGACAGAGATCCAGAAAAAGGTTGACGAGTTGGTCCCGCTGCCGTCTGCTTCAGCTGCACCGACGCCTAGTGCTAGCTGAGCTGATCCCGACCGCCGATTTTTCGATCAGGTGTCCGGTGCACGCGCGATTCTAAACAATACATATTCGAATCGGGTCGACGGGATACACCCACTATGGAACTTCCTAGATACTGGTACAACGAGGATGAGAGATAACTTCCACCGAGAATGTGGCGTATACACCACCACGACAGAACTTGGTAAAGATGAAGTGGAGATTCTACGGTGAGGAAAGGGTCGGGTATTCGATGAGGATGGGCAATATGCTTGGGAAATTACACAGGAAAGCGAACTGGCATCCCAAGATGCCATGCAAGAACAGTGGTAAAGTAGATGGAATGGAGAGAAGGAGTGCCTCGAAATGTGGGGGCTCTCAGGATTCGTCTTCGTCGATGCTGCCCACATCGCTCATTTCTTCGTCTTCTTCATCGTCCTCATTGTCGTCTGTCTTCGGGTCGAGTGCTTCCTTGGTTGCATATCTTTGAACGTACTCTGACGGGATGTGTGAGCAACAGCCATGTATGCATCACCACTGTTACCGACCTTTGACCTTTGCCTCGTATTCTTTCGGATGCCGCATCATAAGCGCGGCGGCCTCCCCATTCAATGGATCGTTAGGGTTTGGGTACCGCAGCAGCTGCGGCAAGAACACCTCAAAGATGTTGATCATATCTACCCGAGCTAGAGCTAAGGTGCACGGGCACGATTGAACCACATACCGAACATGGGCGACCACGTCTGATTGATAACATCTAAACACACAGAACCACTCCTACATGCATGAGGAAGGAAGCTGATCAGAAATGGTCCGACGATACTCACAGCTCGTCGATATTGGGATGGAAAATCTTGTTCATGAAGCCGATGCTTGGTGACTTGTAGGGATAGTCAGCTTGTAGTTCGACGTGTATCTTCCATATTCCGCCGGCGAACGGAGCTACACAGGATTATCGTGGGTCCAGGGATGCTAGGTAACTGCAGCTCACTCTCTGGTGGACCATAAAAGCGGACATAGAACTCTCGCATGTTATCATTGACGAGAGTGACTTCGTAGTCTGACATCAGCCTGGATCGACGCGCGTTAGACGCAGTCAGGGTGACGAACGACCCGCGGTACATACAGCTTCATGACATCGGTTTCGATACGGCGCTTCGTGGAGGCAGAGTGTTATAGGGAATGAGGTTAGCCTTCGTCGTCCATGAAAATAAGAGAGCGTATACTCATCATAGCTAGAGGTGGAGTGCAACGATGCGGGTAGAGCACAAGAGTCCTTACGAGCCGTCGGATAAGTCCTTCCGATTGCCGAAAGCCGATTGTAAGAGATAATCTGGCATTGCAAACTACACCGACGATAGAATACAATCTACATATCGTCGTCGTTCAAAGTAAGAAAATCAAAGCACAACAAGAAGGTTTCGCGTTTTTATTTTTTTCCATGAGGTAGGAAAGAAGGGGGAAATCGTTGGCTATCGTGACGGCAAATTATGATCAGTAAAACGCCCATTCTTCCGTAACGCAGTACACATCGTTGGGGTTGCACGGGTATTCCTTTCGATATCCAGTTCTGGGGCGATCCGAACCATACTGTTCGCGAGCAGCAGGGGCCCTACGGCCGCCTGCCCCTACAACATTAGTTTCAGCATTGCCAGTGCTGGGAGAGAACATGTGACGGGGGTGGGCGAGGTCGAGGTCGATGCTGGATTGATTGAAAGCTCTCATTGCAAGAAGGAATGCTGGATTAAGCAATTCAGTTTTGGTCGCTGTCAGTTGTTGGCGGAAACAGGCGTACCGAACCAAAATGCTCCGAGAGCGGCTATGATGATCAATTCTTCTTGCCCCTGCGTCAGAACCCGTTGGCCTTGCTCAGTGCGATGGTGTTTCACTATGCTGTACGCGGTGGTTAGTTCTGTCCACGGTGACAGCACCGGGTACCCACAAGAAGACGAGGATGCCGAGCACCAACACCGTCACAGATGTCTGTGTGAGATGGACCACCTCTGAACGGACGGAACGAGTGATTCCGCTGGATTAAGGAAACGGGTGACCGGCACTTACGGATGGAATGGGGCATGAATTTCATGATGATATGTCCCAACACCAGAGCCATGATGGCTGGCCGGTTCGTGAGCGCTCATCGTCGACCCATCGCCAATAAAAACAATGTCACCTTTGAGGATGTGTCTGAATGGATGGTTGGTGAACAGCGGCATAGGGCTCGAGAGGTGCAGTAGTGGAAAATGGTGGGGGAGTGAACCGATATCGGTATGCGTGAGAGCATCCTGCCATGAGGCGGAGGCACCCTGGCCACGAGGCACACAGGGAACAATAGGATCCATTTTCGACTCAGACCCCCTAACACGTTGTGATATGTGGTACATATGAAACAAATAGAACACATTTTACGCAACTGCACCGGGCACCTGCGAAATCATGGGCATCCCCCCGCCCATGCCAGGCTGGATAACAACAGAGTGACCAGGCATCTGGTTAACGTAATTGCCCCCCATGTGTGGGTAGTAATGACCAGGATAGTACGGTCGCGGGTATATCGCCTCCGTGGGGAAGCCAGGCCACTCGCCATACCAGCCGAGCTGCGAAATGTGCTCTTGCCATGCAAAGCGACTGTAGATTGGAATATCGTCTTTCCATCACTGGAGGGTAAACGGAAGAGCACATACCGTCCAAACGCAACCGCACGAGACGTGAGGGAAATGACAATCACAACGAACCCGAAGACTGTCCCTACGTAAGTAATATACTGGGAAATGGGGGTTCGTCGTACGCACATGCAATAAATGTGGCCCACGAGAAGGCTTCAATCACTTTCATTTGATAGCAGTAAGAGCGTGCAGACACTGTTTCGAAATCAATTGGCCAATTCTTCCATGGACCAACAAAAAACTCACTTGACCCATTATCAGTCGGCGTAGTGACACCTCCCAGTTGGTAGCACTGGATGGGGCCGATGATATCACTAAGTCATCGTTCATCGCCATTCATCATAAGCACAACGGACGACTCACGAGGACCAAGCACCCATGGCTTCGGGTCATCGATCAGAATAAAAAAACTTAACACGGATGGAGAACTCACTCAACCACAGGATCCCCACAAGGGTGTGTGCAATCACTTCAATCACGGGTTGTGCAAATTGTAGTCTGTAATGACGGTCAGTGGCAGTGATACACAATCACTCGTTCACATTCACATACAGACATAGCAGGGACAGTATGGTCACAGAGGGTACAACGAGCGAAAAAATAGTAAAGTCATCTGAAACCAGCACGTTGGTTTTTTGCGACTATGATAAAACGTAACTCACGTTGAACATGTGGCAGAAACAACTTTGCAAAGTTGCTGGCTATTCCGAGGACAGTTGCAGAAAATGCAAACATGGTTACTACAGCCATGGTGAGTCCAATTTACGCCACAATGCATGCCTTGACGTACGATATGCAGCAATCCTGAGGTTCGTAAACAAGACGGTCATGACGAGGTTCGTGCGTTTGTTTGCTTTATGGGTATAATAATGGTGGAGCCTTGAGGCGACGGGGTTTTAGACTTGGGCGACATGTTCCAATGAAGTCACGTGGGTATGGAAAGCCGGAGTGCCATGTTCCCTTCTTTGGCCTGACTACTGCATTTGGTAGTAGTGCAGTGGACCTCGGACACCTGCAGTTTGCAAAACGCACTTGGGTACAATTTCTGGTAGCTTGCCAGGCTACTGAGGTTACCCTATAGATCTTCCCATTCTTCAAGGCTAGACTCATAAACCATCGGTAAATCCTAAATAGACATTGTGCAAATTGCAAACTGTGGGTGTCCGAGGACTCCGACTGGAATACTACCAAAAGTAGTAGGCAATAGGTAGGCGGAAGAACGGAGCATGGCACTCCGGCGTTCTACACCCGAACAGTCATGAAGTTCTCACTCTCATAACGTTCTAGACCAGCGCAAAGATAACAGGTATCGCAGATACTAGTGTCATGTCACCGCCTGGGCGAAAGCTTCCTCATGTATACTTGTCAACAGTATACCTGATTTCACTGGATGGCCGGAGTGGTTCTCGCCTTGTATTCCGCATAGTGCAGCTCCCCACGACGCGACAACCCTGAGCGTTGAGTCCGTCACAGTTCAGGTCCTCCTTTGCCCGCCGGGTCATACATAGAGCGACTAACAACTGCCAGAGTAGGAAGCTTGGATGCATTTGAGTCGGATCCAGACCATGGATATGATGTGACGGAGATGAAACACACGTTGCCGTTCACGTGGAGATGGTGTTTCACAGCCATTGCGAGCAGGAAGAGAAGGAATCCTCAAACTGTGTGTGGCAAGGGTTTGAGCGCATATTCAAGATATGAGCTGAACACTCGCTCAGAATAAGGAGAAAAGCCTCGAGTACACAGTGCTGGGCATGGTAGATGTCCGTAGAAACCATCCAGAATGAGTCCGTCTGAATGAACATGCTGAATCATTACACACATCCAGCTACATTGTTTCGTCTGCGGACGAGGAGCATTCTACGTCTGCATTCTCGGAACTGGAACTTGCCAGAAAAGCACCCACGGCTTTGATCAATCTAAACACAGGAGAGTAAAATAAGCATCCTAATAGATTGGCAACTGTATGAGTACAAGAGACGAAATGAACGCAGATAGGCACTCACTGAGATCGTTGATGACAAGTAAACTCTGGAAGTGTGCTGCGATAACCGGTCACGGTCCGGAGGAGTACGACAGCGAGAGAGGTGCAGTGTATTGCCTAGTACGACTGCTCATCGCGAACCGACTTGCCCATGGACCCAGGACGATATTACTGTAAACCTGGAAAGCATCATGAAGCGTCTAAATATAAATCGAAACATGCTTACAGAGTCACGTTACATATGCTACTGGTAAGTATCACATTCTCAGCTATTCTCAGCCACCTCACTTGAAAGTTGCTCCTCTGCTCACCCACTCGCATATATTCTGCAAGGCACTCCGGATTCCGCGATGTAGACAGATTAACGCTCGACAGAGGCGCACCGTTGATAATCTGCGTCTTCTTAGAACCCGTTCATGATGTACACCAATCGAGCACACTAGAACAAGGCCATCAGGGACCACGCCCATGCCATTTCCATCAACCCAGCAACGCACGCTAGCCCATGACTGTACCATGTCTTGTCACCAGGAACGTGTGGCTCGCTTACCCCTCTGTTTCCTCATTGCCTTCAGCATCTCCTGTGGTACATCTTCCAGGCTGCCGCTGAATCCAGTGGGTAGGAAAAGGAAGATGCCAAGAGACGATCAGGTGCATTCGCATTGTGGGCCTCCGCCGACTGGTCAACTTATACCCTTCAACGCATATGTACGTCGAACTGAACAACATCAGCCTCCTCAGAAATTTTGACGAGCACTAAAAGCCTTAGAATTGGCAGTATGTAATTGCCCGGCGGTTATCCCACGTGACCCACGAACACTATCTAATCCCCCACACAATTGGAGGCCGCCCGGGCAGCCCAACAGTCGATGCTGCGCTCAAGTTCATCCTTGACGTGGAAGCAGACCACTAGCTCAACCCTATACATAAAGGGCTTCTTTGATTACTATGTGAACCATGACAAAGTAACGGCCATCCTACGCAGAAAACAGATCCCATTACCCACGGTTATGTAAATGGGTCTCATTCGTTTTTGATAGGGAAGTTGCAACCTGTCTAGATGGGTGTCCGCATCTCCGACTCAAGGCCTGTGGTAAATGGCGTCTCACAAGCTTTGCTAATATCTGCTGCGCTGTCAATCATGTACCCGAACAACGCGAAGGGCCTAGCTAATTGTGCTCATGGAATTTAAAAGACAGCTGTCGGCTGTGACTCATGACCTGCTGTGGCTTGGGACTGTCAATTGACAGGAACACCCGAGGTATTCCTTCGAAGCTGGTATTATTTGCCTACGTGCTGGACGACTCCGAGCTCGCAGTACAAATGACCCACTCCAAAAAAATGGCAACAATGGTGACCACCAGAGGCCAACACACACCACTCATTCCCTCCACGCTGTAGCATGCACTCGATCGACCCACTCGGACCTATGCCTAAGTATGTATTACAGTTCAGTCAAACCGTATACTTAAATTAAGTGAGTAGTCCTAGTTGGTATACGCAGAAAGGAAAGCTAAGGTATATACAATACTTCGTGCAAAGTCTTGGCTGGAATGAATACCTGTTTTAGACGGTTACCTCTTCGAGGCCGATATCGCGTCCTGAACCACCGCCACTTCGGAGTCGACGATGAACAGGACGAACGATCCACTCCAAAAACGCGACAACAGCGGTGACTGCCACAGAGGCAGCATTACCCACTGACCTGAGGATTAGAACCAGAACTACATTCCTATGCACGACGGCCCACATGGTATCGAGGATGGATAGATGCCTGGCCTAGAAGTGAAGTGAGTTGAGGCGGTCCTTGCCAATATAAAACCCACTTCACCTGCGTTGACACGAAATGGCCCTCGCGCAAATCTGTCTGGTCTGGTAGAAGTGTGGGGTCCACTCCATTTACTTCTTCCCGTTCCAATCCGGTTACCCAGGTCCTTGCCGTATGGAAAAGGGACATTGCTGCGAGGGGAACATCTGTCGACATCACGCTGATCACTGCGACACAGACCGTGAGGGAAATGGACCGCGACAGCGAGAAGATCTCAATGGCGCGGATGGCGCTAACTCCAACGATGGGTATAGCCGACATCAACTTGAAAATACTATATCCGACTTCGCCGTTGGCACCGGCCTGGGGGATGCACGTCAAGAACGATGCTGCATCATCGAAGTGCAGAGTATACCTCCAGTGTAGGGTGTCGAGCGTAACGTACACGCATCATCTCTGCTATGGTGAGGAATGTGATTGCACACAAAGTGAGGGTGGTGCTACGGGAGTTGGTGCTAGATGGGTCGCATTTCGGTCAATTCTAAGGTAGGATGGAGAAACATACTTGAGGTAGCTTCGATACTGCGTTGCAATGAGCGACTGATCAAGGAGTATGTGGATGTGACATACTGCATCAATAGCCCAGTCCCATTGTTCAAGGAAATGTATCGGTGCGATGAACTCTTCAGTCGCTGGCATCACGAAGAAAGGAATCGCAGTTGCAAACTGGGTGAGCTCTATTTGAGAGGGTGGTTTAGGAGTGGGATGCGATATCTTTTGCTGTTGTTGCCATATTATAGCAAGCTGTCAATATCCTTACCC
>Ga0307518_10000321_pt1 | contig 36350 bp, 34 predicted proteins | sample 25_EM_MG_FD_203889 | JGI IMG/M metagenome (GOLD analysis project Ga0307518, IMG submission 203889) | Populus trichocarpa ectomycorrhiza microbial communities from riparian zone in the Pacific Northwest, United States - 25_EM | ecosystem: Host-associated > Plants > Roots > Unclassified | place... | reverse complement strand
TATTTGGGACGAGTTGAATAAGGGCAGCAACTCCCGGTGCGGATGGTTGGTCTAAGACTACTTCTTCCCAGTAAAAAAACCCTATCTCCGAGACCTCTATTGCCACCGAAAAGTGGTGCCTAAGGTGGTGCCACTGATTTCATTCCGCTGCTCTGGGATATACTATATTGGGAGTTTTTGCCAGGTTCTTGAGACCTTACTAGTACTGTTCACCTCAGAGTTATGACAACTATGTAGCCAGTGCATAAGAGTTTTTCACGGATTCCGTTGCCTGATCAACCCCCTATGTACAATTTAGTCAGACTGCCTCTTGGTGTACGACAGATAGGAACAGGGATCGCGCTCGTCTCAGTACTGAGGGAAAGATCCTGGTACACAAATCCAAATACTAAGTTTCTCGAGGTCTCGCCTTCAAGGCCTTATGGACAAGCTTCAAAGACATTGCGAAGGGCCGGCTTCACCCTCCGAGACTCAGGAAGCGCAGGATTGCATTTGCACCGTGGAAATGCTAGTAGATATGCGTAAAATTGATACAATGGTCGCGAGTAGTTGATGAGTTGAATACCGAACACACCAAAAGAATTGAAACATGAAGCATGTTTCACCTATGCCTACACTTCTTCGATTTTGACCGTACGAACATGCTCCGAAACTCTCGGTCGTGCTCGTGCGTTCGCAGCCTTGACATGCGGAAAATGTATGCTTGTTGTTCTCCATTGTCTTCGAGATATCTTATTATTTCTTGCAGAGATTGCTACCTCTCAGGACACTCCCGGTTTCTTTGGATGCCCTTTATTATATACATTTCAGCACAAGTCACCAAGTGGGTATCCTCGGTTAATATCAACCTGCCTTTGCAAAGTCGGCCTCACCTATGTCTGGTCACACGCTGGTGTAAAAGCTGAACAGAACGGTTGAAGAACAATGCATTAATGCGATCAGCAGGATCGGTAGGAGAACCGTCCTCTCTCTATAGTCGCATCAATCATGGGGGGTCCGAGTGGCAGAATGATGGTCTCACCACCTATAATTCTCGGTATGCCTTCTTTCGTCGACATGATATAAGTCGGGCTCTCTGAACCATCGTCACAACTAGGGGAGCATTAGAAACGATTGTCATGGTGAATTTTCACATACCAATTCCATGATCGTCGTGGTCTGAGCAGATATCATGAGCTGTATGTGACGTATTAGCCAATAAAAAGAGTAAGTGTATTACCCATATACCTGATCAATGACAACGACTCTTTCCCAGGTGATCGGTCGCGCTTATACTTTGTGGAGTGCAAAACGTGGCCCCTGAACTCCTCCTGTGGTGTCAGCAGTGTTTGGACATGTTACATACTTGACTGGATACATATATTTAGCATCTTGGGTTTTCCATTGCCAAACCCAGTGGCAAATACGACATGATTAACCTCGAAGATGCGCTCCTTACCATCGCCACGGAAAACTCGCACAGACAAGCTTTTGCGCTTGATGTCCGGTTCAATGGAAACAGCAGTAGCGGAAGTCCAGGCGTTCAGTCCAAGGATTTGAGCGAAATGCCCCAGCCAATTGACCAACTTTAATGCCGGTGTATGAACAGGCCAGGGCAGAGGGAATGTGCAAAGTATGCAATGATCATAACGCTAAAGTAAGGCATATGGTCACCCCCCGCAGGAAGCTTCAGAAATGATAACGATGTCAACCCATGGTTGATTACTCACATATAGTATCATGCCATTTAATAATAAATGAGTTGATCCCGAGCATCTTTAGACGTACACCGACATCAAGGCCACTCTGGCACCCCCCGATAATGAGCGCGCCGGGCTCTTCATCGAGAAATTCTTGCGGATTTCAGCCTGATTTGGCTCGGGGGTTTGCAGGAAACCGGTCTTCGCCGGGAAGCCCTTAGGATCGTCGAGGTTTGTGAACACACCATGGGCCTTCCATGACACGCCTACCGAAGTCGCAAGTCTGAAAATCCCTGTCCCTGTTGCATGTCCCATGGTGGTGTCGAAGTTGATCCACAAGAGGTCCTCACGTAGCCTAACAAGCATCACGAGCTCGGCTTAAATGAGATCAGATTAAACTTGGGCAATTGATCTGTGAGGAGCTGTTTCGTAGTGTCCCGTCCTTCATACATGCGGAAGTCCCAGTGAGTAGAAGTATATTGCGCCAGAAAGCGTCATCAACGATGAGATCGAGGATGCCCGCCATGACGTCTTGGAGTATATTGTCTCTACCCAACGGGTAAACCTTGCTTCAGCAACAGCCTGAACACTGGGGCCCAGTGCTGACGAGTCTTTGAAGGGTCGGCAGAGAGCGAACAGGTGAAGTTGAACCACGGTCATGAGTGCTTAGAAATGAATGCGGCACCATATATACGTGGGGAAGACCCACATGCTTGGAAGATACAATACATGGAACATATCTCCGTTGGTGCTGGGAAATGTACATTGAGCGCTCGCTGACTCGGAGTTGTAGCAATGGTCAGTGGCAGTGCCCATTGAGGAATTGCACGTGATACTTAGGGCTATACTCACTGACCTACCACGATGTCTGTTCCTCATGGGATCAAGCTACTGGGCGTTCTCGGTGCAGGACAGATGGGAACAGGGATTGCATTGGTCTCGGCACTGAGGGCAAAGGTTCCGGTACTTCTTCATGACAAATCCAAGGACCAAGTTTCTCGAGGTCTTACCCTCATGGACAAGCTTCTAGCCAAAGACGTTGCGAAAGGCCGGCTTCAGCCCTCCGAGGCTCAGGAAGCGCGCGCTCGCATTCGCACTGTGGACACGTTAGAAGACATGCGTGAAGTCGATATGGCCATCGAGGCGGTCTCTGAGGATGTGGACCTAAAGCGGACTATTTTCCGGAATTTCGCAGAGAAGCTCAACCAGGATGCTATCCTTGCAACAAACACGTCGTCCATAAGTATAACAAAGATTGCTGCTTCTGTCCTACCGGATGGGGTAAGTGCTGCATCAGAACATGGCCAAGCTGCAACTGGGCGAGTAGTCGGTGAGCAACGCCGAACGCGTCCACAGAAATCGGAACATAAAGCATATTTCACCCAGGCCTCCACTTTTTTAATCCTGTGCCAGTAATGGTATGCTTGCATGCTTCGCGTGTTTTCCTTGGCCAAACTTAATCCCTTAGAAACTAGTCGAGCTGATATCGGCTGTACAAACATCCTCCGAAACCCTCGATCGTGCTCGTGCGTTTGCAGTGGCGTGCGGCAAAGGTATATTTGTTATTCCTGGTTGTCTTTGAGGGATCCTATCGTTCTTCCAGAGGTTGCTACCTCGAAGGATGTTCCCGGGTTTGTCTCAAATGCTCTCTTGATGCCCTTCATAAATGAAGCTATTATGTGTCTAGAGAAGGTATCCACAACTTCAGCATATTGTATCTATTTATCCTACCTTTTTCTCCTATCCAGGGTACTGCAACTCGGGACGACATTGACAAGACATTTAGACTGGGTATGAACCACCCCATGGGTCCTCTTCAGTTGGGTAAGCTATCATGACATGTATGTAATTCATCTAATTCGACATCTTTTCAGCTGATTTGTGAGTGAGACAGAGTCTATTCCCCTTGTCCTCTAACACCTGTGTCAGCATCGGCCTCGATACATGCCTCGCAATACAGAGGACGCTCTATACTGGCACTTCCGATAGCAAATATCGACCTTCGGTCTTACTTGAACGAATGGTGGACGCACAGTGGCTGGGAAAGAAGAGCGGGAGAGGGTTTTATGAGTATTCAAATGAATGAAGGTGCCAACCTCTTGCAACACTGGCACCCAGTGCACCTACAAATTAAAGTATAGCCGCAAGGCAAATCTTGATTTTAGTTTCAGTTTGTGATGGGTCAACTACGGACTGTGTGCAAAACCACCATGCCAAGTTGTTTCTATTCTACGGCCTCGAACTTGAAAAAGAACATACAGTAGAACCACTCAAGCGCAAGCATTGACACGGAGATCGAAATAATGGTAATCAAGGACTTGCCAAAAAGGGTGCATTTCTATTTGCAGTTACGGACTGCCATCTCAGCGCTTTGATCTCATCTTGTAGGTATCCATCGTGGCTTTGGACGTTTCAAAACCCTCTAGGTCGCAAGGATCAACTCAGTAATCCAAGTAGCTAGTTTCATTTGTGGGGGCAGCATCATGTTACCTTCCTCCATCGTCGATCTTTCTCACCCACTCCAAGATCCGATGACCTGCTATCCCGGCGATGCAGGCTTCAAGATGAAGTCAGCGTGCAATTTCTCTATCTCAAATCCCTCTTGCCAGATGGTCATCGTAACCCACGAACTCGCGCTCAGCACGCACACAGGCACCCACGTCGATGCGCCATTTCACTTCTTCCCAGACGGCGCGAAACTGAGCGAAATACCCGTTGATCGGTTCGTGGGTCGCGCCGTTGTTCTGGATGTCCGCCCTGCCGCGCGTGCGCGGGCACGCATTGATTGGGCAGACGTCGATACCGCGTGTAACAAAGCAAGTCTAGAGCAGATCGGACCCCGCTCGGAGGGGAAAGTGGATATCGTTCTGCTCTGGACGGGTTGGGACGCTCATTGGGACACGCCAACATATTATGCACATCCGTACTTCTCGCGCGAGGTCTCAGAGTCCCTACGCAACATGGGTGCGCAATTAGTGGGTATGGATACGTTAGGACCAGACGAGACGCCGGGAGATGAAGCAGGAGAAGTAAATAGTGAAAGTTTTGCTGCCCATGAGGTGCTATTGGGGGGTGGAAGGATCATATGTGAGAATCTCCGAAGAATTGGATCGTTGGTAGGAGATGAGGAGGTGTGGATCAGCATGGTCCCTCTGAGCGTGCGAGGATCTGACGGTTCGCCTGTGCGGGCTTACGGATGGAGACAAACTAGAGTGCAGAGCAATTAACAGTGCCAGATATCATGACATCTGCTCCAGTAAATCTACAGAACAGGTCCTTATTCTCTTTCTGAAGGTCACTTTTCTTCTTTAATCTTTATATATAATAGCGGCTGAAGCAAAGTGCAGTTTCCCAACGATATTTAAGCATGTGGGCACTGGGCCTTCCCCAATTATATAGTGGGGTGCTGCATTTACCCATCATTTCCAAGCACTATATGGTTCAAGCACCTGTTCGCTCTCTGCCAACCCTCTAAAGACTCGTCAGTACTGTGGACCCCAATTTCGATGTTCACGCTGTTGCAAAAGCTTGGTTTACCCGCTGGGCAGAGACCATATGCTCAAAAGACGTGCCGGGCACTTCGATCTCATTGTCGACGACGCTTTCTGGTGTGGTATACTTCCACTCACCTGGAACTTCCACATGTATGGGGGAATGAACACTGAAACGGTTCCTCACAGATCAATTGCTCAAGTTCAATATGTCCGCATTTAAGCCTCGTGAATAGCTCGTAATGCTTCTTAGGCTACGTGAGGACCTTGTGTGGACCATGAGCATTTTCAACTTCGACACCAGTGGGACATGCAGCAGAGATTTTCAGACTTGTTCCCTTGGAAGACGAGTCATGGAAGGCCTGGCCATGGTGTGTTCACAAACCTCGATGATCTAAGGTTGATTTCCTGAAGGCCCACGAGCCGGATCATGGAACGTGTGGGCTATCGGCCCGTCCGTCCCGGGTGCCACTTTCAAGCCACTTCGCGAACCCTCGCATAGTCACGTAGTCAATTCAATTCACTTCAGTTCGATCCGCGGCAATACTAAGATAAGGTCTGTGTATTATTATTAACCCAAGGAGCCTTACTAACTGCATGTGGGCCTTCGCCACATATATGGGGTGCCAGTGTGTGGTGAGTTTTCCCATCAAGCCCATCACTCTCTTCTCAAGCACTCCATGGCCGTGGTTAAAGCGCCTGTTCGCTCTCTGCCGACTCTCCAAAGACTGGGCAGCACCGTGGGCCCCAACGTCGACTTTCGAGCTGTCGCTGAAGCATGGTTTACCCGTTTCGTAGATGCCATGACCTCCAAAGACGTGCCGGGCATCCTCGATCTCATTGTTGACGACGCTTTCTGGCGTGATATGCTTGCACTCACCTGGGACTTCCACACCTATGAAGGAAGGGACACTGTGAAACAGTTCCTTACAGATCAATTGCCGAAGTTCGAACTGTCGGCATTTAAGCTTCGTGAAGAGCTCGTGTCGCTTGATAGGCCATATGAGGACCTCGTGTGGATCATGGGCATTTTCAACTTTGATACTACGGTTGGACATGCAACAGGGATTTTCAGACTTATTCCCTTGGCGGACGGGTCATGGAAGGCTCACAGTGTGTACACAAACCTCGACGATCTTAAGGGCTTCCCGGAAAAGACTGGTTTGCTGAGGAACCACGAGCCGAACCATGGAAAGTGGGCTGATGTGAGAGAAAGGGAACAAGAATTCCTCGATGAAGAGCCCGGCGTGCTCATTATCGGGGGAGGCCAGAGCGGCCTTGATGTTGCGGCACGTCTGAAGATGCTCGGGATCAACTCACTTATTGTCGAACGGCATGATCGCATCGGGGACAACTGGAGGACTCGATATGCAGCGATGTGTTTGCATGATACAGTATGTGAGTAGTCAACTATGGGTTGACTTGCTATTATCGCTGAGGCCTGCCGTAGGGTATGACCACATGCCCTACTTACCGTATGTTAAATCATCATCATCATTGCATTTGTGTGAACCATATTGCTTTGTAGTTTCCCTCCGTCTTGGCCTGTTTTTACCCCGGCATTGAAGATGGCCAATTGGCTGGAGTCATATACTCAGTCCCTTGAATTAAACGTCTGGACTTCGGCTACTGCTGTTTCCATTGGACCGGGCACCAAGGGCAAAAGGTGGTCGGTTCCAGTTGTTCGTGGCGATGGCAGAGAGCGCGTCTTCGAGGTTAATCACGTCGTATTTGCCACTGGGTTTGGCAATGGAAAACCCAGGATTCCCAATATACCGGGCCAGGTATGTAATATAAAGTTTCATGACACCGCGCTGACATCGTTACAGGAGGGGTTCAATGGCCAGATTTTGCACTCTAGCCAGCATAACCTTGCGATCGATCACCTGGGGAAAAAGGTCGCTGTCGTTGGCGCATGTACATCGGGTATATGATGGAGTACTACACTTGATCTTTTGTCAGCTAACCGGTCACATACAGCGCATGATATCTGCTCAGACTACGTCGATCATGGAATCGGTATGTGGAAAATCACTGTTAAACTCATTCCTAATGCACCCTAGATGTGACAATGGTTCAGAGAGGACCGACTTACGTCATGTCGACGAAAGAAGGTGTAGCGAGAGTCATAGGCGGTGAGCCCATCACTCCGGCTCTTGGACACCTCCTCCCCATGACTAATACAACTCGAAGGGTTATATAGAGAGGACGGTCCTCCAACCGATCTTGCCGATCGCATCAATGCATCATTCCCGAACCATTTTGTTCGGCTTTTACACCAGCGCTTGACTAAGGACATAGCTGAGGCTGACAAGTATGTTTCAACTTTGCAAAGTTGATGTTGGCTGAAGGCTCCCAGGGACATCCTAGACGGACTTCGTAAAGTAGGGTTCAAACTCACTTTCGGAGAAGATGGGGCCGGTTTCATGGCGCTGCTTTGGACGAAACTTGGAGGGTACTACTTTGGTGTGTCTCAAGTACGATAGTCTGGTCACTTTGCAGCTTCATGACCATAGCCAACAGACGTCGGAGCTTCGCAGAAGATCATTGATGGGAAGATCAAACTAAAGAGCAATGGACCAATTGCAAAGTTCACACCCACAGGCCTGCTTTTCGAAGATGGTTCGACATTGGATGCGAATGTAGTTCTCTTTGCCACTGGGTAGGTGGATACTGGAAACTTATCTTGACTTTCTGATGAAATCTGCGGCCGAAACTACAGTTACGGAGACGCACGCGAGAATTACCTTCGACTCCTCCCGGAAAGCCTTCACGACGCCGTCAAGCCTGCCTGGGGTCTGAACGAGGAGGGCGAAACGTCCGCGCTGTGGCGCGAAATCGGTGGACGTGGGCCCGAAGGTAAAAAACTAGCTGGACTCTGGTCAATCTTAGGCAACCTAGCCCTGTGTCGATTCCACTCGAAACATATCGCAATGCGTACGTGTTTTCGTTTAATCAGTCAGGTCTGGGCTATTCAGACTGATTCCACTGGCTCAGAAATCAAGGCTTATGAGGAAGGAATATTTGGAGATCATTACTAGACTTTGCCGGTGATGTTCTATGTTTAACCGAGCCAGGAGGCTAGCTCCTGGAAATGCGCATTTGAGAGATGTACGTTGAGGAAAGCAAAGGATGTATGTAACCAGTAGATGTCAAAACAAGATGCACGCACAACAGAGATCCAATACTGATATCACTTTAAAGCAGGATCGAATGATCCATGGAACATTTGACGCCTGTCTCCGTCCAAAAGATCATATCCAATTACCCCTTCTGATTTCCGGAAAGCTAGCGAACCTCGATCTTGGCCATTGCCTGTCCCAGGGTATCGTAGAACGCATCCTGACCCAACATCGCTACGATGCCAGCGTTGTCGAACATCATGCGAACCTCGGGGCGCAGATGTGTGATGAACAAAGAGACACCACGGTTCTGCAAGGCATATCAGCACCTCCCACGAGTGATAACATAAAGATCGTTACATACTCGGTATGTTTTGAGGAGCTCATGGAAGATTTGCACCGCCCTAGATATCCGGATAAGTAGACGATAGTTGTACGAGTGGAGACGCACGATGCATCACATGTTTCGACGTCTGCCATGTGGAAGACGAGAACACTGGCCGCCTGTCTTCGTGGAGTATCCGAGGGATGTGCAGGCTCTGCACCGTATAGCTCAAATCGCCGCAGGCGCACTAGCGCAGAACACGATGTGAGCATGAAAGCGACGAACAATACTGAACTTGCCTTTGAGCTGAGCGGTATTGGCTAGAAAAAAATAATCAATTGGATAAAATGAACCATCTTCGAGGTCCACACACCGAAGTCAAGACTCTCACGTATCCGCACAATAAGCGTACCAGGAATATCTTCAGCATCTGGGTTATCTGTCATTGGCCTCCACTGATCCGTACCAGGAATGCGACCCTATGAAGAAAAACAAAGCCACTATTAGGAAATGGAGTCGACACTGAGTCATTCAGGGGACATACGAGGATGGTCATGCGCGTCTTGGAGGAACGCCGAATAACGAGTAGTAGGGATATAATTAGGCTCACGATGATGCCAATCTCAACATCCCAGACTACCGAAAGGAAAAACGTGATAAACATCATAGCAATATCTGTCCAGGCCCGAATTCTGCTCGTAAAATTATGTTAGAGATACAAGCTAGTGGGATATTTCGATGAAAGACGTACTTGTAGTAGTACAACAAGTCGTGCGGCAATTCGGAGAAGAGGGAAACCACAAATAGGCAGATGCTGCCAGGAACAAGTCAGTCTATCACATCCGAAGACAAGGCATGGTTCATACATGGACGCAAGAACACATTTCGGGAGGTAAAATAATGCAGGCAAAAGGTAGAAGGTGGAAAGGAAGACGATGACCGCCGTAACCAATGAAGCCAATTGTGACCTTGCACCAATCTCACCATTGATCCGGGTCCTGAAGTACAGCTTCAGCCGGGGTAAAGAGATAAACAATTACGAAGACAAACCTGATAATTGAGCCAAAAGCAGGAAGAGTTCCTGGGACAAATGATCCCAAAAGATTGCTCGCACCAAGGGCAACCAACTCCCGGTTGGGACTGATGGAGTATCCAAAGTGGTCGCTACTATGTTTTGCAGCAACAATACTATCGAGGTACCCAACGATAGTTATGAGGCTGTAGAATGGTGAGCCTCTTGGTATAAGGATACATTATGAGGCCTACATGGCAGTCGGAGTGGTTCTCCGGATAAACTTATGAACAGATTTATGCAAAGGAAACCTGAAGAATCTGGAGCCAGTGCGAATTGGCACTGTGCCCAGGATAGCAACTCCTTGTTTATCCCATAGTAATTTGTAGGACATAACTTGCGCATGTGAGATAATTACCAGCCAAGGGGAATGAAAAAATACCTACTAGTGGCCAAGACCACGAATACGAGAACTTCGGGAAGACGGTAAATCCACCAGGTATTTTTGAAGCAATTCTTGAAGGATCTGAAGAGCATCAAAGCCACCAGTGCGCCAAAGCTGATGATTGTAGTGAGTTCATGCGCATGGCTCCATACATTTTCTATGAGGAAAGTAATTTTGTCAAAGGTTGTTTCTGGTTGGAGTTGGTTCTCCAAAGCAACCAGCCCAAACATAGGGATTAACTGCTCACTGAGTGAGGTGTAAGAGATCAGATATAAAGGAGATAACATCGCCACCCACACTGTGATGACCACCGCGACTGCAGTAACGAAGCCTCGGAGTAAAGCGCGGCTAAGAACGACGTCCAGAAAGCCAAGGCGAAAAAACCCAAGGAACGAAGCAAAGAGTCCAACCTACGGGGATGTTGTAAATATCATAAGTTACTCCAGATAATGAACACACATACTTGAAGGCCAATAGCAGTGGCAACTGCAACGCCCACGTGGTCAGGATCAGAATTTGGGTACATGTGACGAAACTCTGTTACTGCTTGTCCAACGAGCAACGACAAAGCAGCCTCTGGGGCTACGTTAAGTTGACGTGATGTCCCGAGTAAGCTGTACATGAGGGGGGGTATGGAAGCGGCAAACTGGGCACCAATACTAAGAGTACACATTGGATGATAGACCTATGGTACATACCAAGCCAGAAGCAGGACTAAGCTTTGCAAGTGACGTTCCGTAACTGACGGATTGAGGTATCAACATGGCTGCGATTGATATGCCAGCAATAACGTCGCCTCCAAGACTAGAGTCCAGTCAACCCAGAGAACACCCAGTTGAAACAGGCATACATACAAGGATAAAGAATAGTCGGGTATCCATGCGGTAGACGGGATGTAGTATCTGACCCTTCTGGCGAACTTGGAGCTCCGTTTAGATATCAGCTGTGATCCCTCTGATGCTTGCGTTCCTACATGGGAAAACAGGATTGTAGTGCGGCAGGTCCAGACGGGGGGGACTCACCTGCATAAGAAGCAGCTCCGCTTCTGGGAAGGGGAGTAGTAGTACCATAGTGTGCAGGGCCCGCTTCGATGTCATCTCTGCCAGCCGGGGGGGCTCTCTCATCACGCGCGCGAACCATGTCGGCAAGCGACGAGACCGAGGTGGTGGTGGACAGACCTGGGTGCAAGGAGGGCTTGTTGGTAGTGTCCCCGCTCATTTTACTGTGGCGTTATAAAACTGCTGCGAGTTCCAGTGCAGAGACCACGACGAGTAGCAAACAGAACACCGTCGACGTTGGCCAATCGGGGTGTTTTCTCTAAGTCACGTGTGTCTGGTAAATAACCAACCGTGCTCGGAGCGATCTCCTCGCCTTTGATCAATATTCTTCCTGCGCCATGAGAAGTCGGTGCGTGCTCGCTGCTCTTGCAGATGGGCCGAGGAGGCACTGATCTTATTATTTAACCCAAAATGGTCGCATTGCCAAGATATACATATGCCCTTTCTCAGCTACTGCATTAATCAGTGTCATGCTCTAAGCCACTGGGAAATTATTGGTGAGTCTGTTTGGAGTCTGTTGTACAGTTGTCGAGAGAACTTGCGCTCCCTCCATGTAAGCCATCCTGTTACCTCTTCCATCTATTTCATCCAAGGCACCGCAAACAATACAAGAACAAATCCGTCCATCCTTGTTACCTGCAATACACCTCAACCGTCCGCTCGAGGCTGCGGGTATAGCCATTATGGGCTTGTGATCTTCGCTCTGTAAGCTATATCCCTGTGATGGACACCCTTCACCCAGAAACCTTGGAAAGAGGCGCCTGTACACCATTGCAAGGTCTGGATCAATGTCGTATCTTTCGAGAAGCCTTCCCCCAATGCGGCTAATGGATGTCAATAAGTGGGAAATGGCCGAAGTTCGAATGCTTCTGTTGCTGCTCTTGCGATAGAATGATACCTCATCTCAGCGGAAGCAACGTATGGACTTACGTTGTGAATTTATTATCCGCCCTCTGCGACAAAGACCATCACCATTCTGATTCGGAAGCTCTAAAACGCACTGACAACCCACGGTAAGCCCGTTTTGACTGGGCCCCGATCTTGTGCTAAATTATTAGACAGCCCGAGTGGAAAAGCTGTGGCGAAACTCAAAGAGAAGCGTGAGGTCAGTCTCTCGATCAGCTTGCTTCAGACATTCATGCATGGCCGTATGCAATGGACGACGGATCAAATCAAATCAATCGCGCTCAGAGCTACTGCTGGTGAGCATGTCCTCTTGTCGGCTCACCCTTATATGGAGTCACAAACGGCATCTCCACGCGCTTCACAATATGCAATAGGATGCGTAGACCGGATTTACAATGATATCAAGGTCCGCATATACTGCTCATCACCACTGTGGCTCCGCGATACCGACCTTGGCAATGGGCACATCCACACAAATTTATTAATTCTCATAATATCCACGAAGGAAAGCCTGATAGTGTCAGTGGGATATGTCCGAGGGTCTCGTACATCATTATGTTGACCTCCCCACTAGTTTCCCTCGATGTCCATCGTGTTGCTTCGTCCATATTGTCTAGATCAGGTTCTCGTTCGACTTCACAAGAAAGATGGGAGAGCGGGTTAGGCACTTACATATATACTGCTGGAATCTAGATGCAAGTCCTGTAGGCTCCAGCGGTTCGGCCTGTTCAGTTTCGTCCATCTATATATGTACTAACCCCGGCCAGCCGTGTGATGTGGCGTTGCGTCATGTGGGTATTGTGTCCCACTTAATATTATCCCCTCATCTACGACCCCCGGACAATCAATAGAAATTCGCGTGGTATACCGTGTATGGTGTATGTAGGTAGCATGGTGGTTATTGTTGCTATTGCAGAGAACGATTAAGATTGTGCAAATTGACAGATACAGATTCATTACGCCCAGCTGATCGCCTTCAAGGTAGCCATGCACTGCTCAAAGGTGCTCGGCCACATATGATAAGTTGCTTGGCAGGAGGGTGTGCTTGAGTAGGACTGCAACACCGTCAGGATGTACTTATGACAAGCAATAAATTGTCATATTCAAGTGGTGGGATAAGCTGTTGGTTACTGCTTAGCAATAGTAATACGAATCACGGGGAAAAATAAACAGGCCAGTCGCACCTGTGATTTCTGTGCGTGCAAGAACGATGGTAAAAAGGAGTTTGCCGCAACACATGGGCTTGTCAGTGGGACCTCTCGTTTGACGCCATTCCACTACAGACCTTCCTAGTCAGCACAATTGTCAACGTATGATTTCGTGCTTCGACGTAACGAACCGATGACATTGGGACCATCACTAAGGACATAGCACTTGGAAGATTGCGATGCGCCTTCAAGTGACGCAAAGGGTGGAATATGTGCACAAATTCCAGCTCTGAAACGATGGACCTGAGTTTCCGTGATGCACTGACGGGCGGACTTGAGCGTGCAATTTTATCACACGTAAGAGGAAACAGATGAGACTGAGACACAGGACATACGCCGATAAACGTACCAAGAGGAAGACAAGACAGCCGATACACGATCCAGGGAGAAACAAAGGAGCGCACCGTCGCCAGGAATACCTAGCCTGGCATCATATGATTGAAACTACTGCTTAAAGAATTCAAATTCTCCTGCCAAAAGCTACAATCTGATGGAAGTCTCCATCGAACCAGTGTAAAGCTGGGTAGTGGCCCAGGGATAAGTGCGGCAAAAAAACATATACCAAACGCAGGGAAAGATTTATCTAGCTACGATAGGTTATTGCGGTGCTTTTGAGAAAGAAAATGAGAAAGTCGCTAGAATACACCGGTCTGTGCGCTCACCTGTAATAGAGCCGAGACTTGAGAGGAAGAAACAAGGTATTTCACCTCGCCTTCTTATCAGCAGGAGAACCCATCAGACAGTTACCTGCAAAAGAGCTGGTCAATGGAAGGCGCGGATAGGCAGATAGGGATTACCAAAAGGGGAAAGGGTAGGGATGACTCTGATGTAATAAACAAAGGCAAATAAACTCTTCGGGCGGTTCAAATAGCCGTCGTCAGCGTTCAAGTGGGTTTCTTTCATCCGCCTGCCATGTCTCGGTTTGCTCCTTTGCTGCTGTTGGCGGTCCCTCTCGCGCTGGCGAGTCCTCTCTCCACCTCACCCTATGGTGCCCCTTCCCGCTCTCAACTCTCCGTGGCACCTCTCGTGGAGGAACACCACCCCCACGGCACGATCGACAACTCGTACATTGTCGTGTTCAAGGAGGATGCGTCATCGTCCTTGATCGATAACCACTTCAATTTCCTGCAGATGGCACACTACTCCGACTCGCTGCTGGGAGACTCCATTGCCGATGGTCTTCGTCATATCTATGACGGCGGTTTCAAAGGCTATGCTGGCGAGTTCACTGAGAATGTTCTTCACCAGATACGTAGAATGCCAGAGGTAGACTTTGTAGAGAAGGACCAAATAGTACGCACCATGGAGTTCAACGATACCATTATTGTTCAGAGGGGTTCACCTTGGGTATGTCTCTTCCTCTCATTCCGTCGCGTGCTCACCCATTTCCGCTCACAGGGCCTCGCTCGGATAAGTCATAGATCCAAGTTGACTTTCTCCACCTTCACAAAGTACGAATACGATGACGTGGCTGGAGAGGGCGTCGACGTTTACGTCATCGACACCGGTATCAATACGGAACATGCTGAGTTCGAGGGTCGGGCTCACTGGGCTAAGACTATTCCACGCAATGACGAGGACGAGGACGGCAATGGCCACGGTACTCACTGCGCTGGCACTATCGCTTCCAGGAAGTACGGCGTCGCCAAGAATGCCCACGTCTATGCGGTCAAGGTCCTTGGCTCCAATGGTAGTGGTTCTATGTCTGACGTCGTTGCCGGAGTGGAGTTTGCCCTCAAGGCGTCTCTTCGCAAGGCAGAACAAGCACGGGCCGAAGTGGCTGCCACAGGAAAGACCAAGCACAAGGGTTCCGTCGCTAACATGAGTCTTGGAGGCGGTAAATCAGTGGCTCTCGAAATTGCAGTGAATAGAGCAGTCGATAGGGGACTTCATTTTGCGGTAGCTGCAGGTACGTGCTTGTCTCTGACATCAGATCAAGTTCGTTGATGTCGGTGGCAGGCAATGACAACAAGGATGCATGTAAATATTCCCCTGCCGGTGCGGAGAAGGCAATCACTGTTGGTGCCTCGACTCTAGGCGACGAGCGGGCATACTTCTCCAACTACGGCGAGTGTCTGGACGTGTTTGCTCCTGGTTAGTATTTGAGCAGTTGTTCATGCTACGTTGGCTAAAATCGTTGTAAGGCCTCAACATTCTCTCTACGTACAAAGGCGGCCCCAATGCAATTGCCACGTTATCTGGCACTTCCATGGCATCTCCTCACGTTGCGGGTCTCACTGCATACCTGCTCTCAATATACCCTTCTACGACGTTCCGCCCTACCGTTGATAGCGTTCCTACAGATTTGAATGACGGCTACACCTACGCTTCCATTTATGCCATCGCATGCACTGCCCTTCCTCGCTGGATCGCTGAATATCTCCCTCCTCCGCAGTTCTTTGCCCCTCTCCCTTCCGATGACGTCAGGATTCTCTCCCCCAAGGCTCTCAAGCAAGCTATCATCGCCTTGTCCTCAAAGGGCATCATCGTTGATGTTGGTAAGGACAGCCGCAACAGGCTCGTCTTCAACAATGCTACAAGCGATTAGTACCTCGAATATGGACATTCTTAATCAATTCTTCAGTGTAACTACCTGCATCTGTACAATACAACTTTGCTTTGCGACGCGTCAGGGCTAGAGTTGTCAGTTGCTACATATGACCCCGTCACAGGAATGATTTTTTTGGGACGGAGATCGGCGTCGAATACTCATTGTTGGTGGTTCGGCATATTTCGTAACGAATTCGGTATGGGATTTCTGCTGTATGCATTTCGTTTGGCATCTACTGGTTACATACATGCTATACTGTTCTTAATGTACATCTCTCAAAAGCACATTCCCAGAGGCTTGCCTTTTGGCTTGATTGGACATGATGCTCTTCGCTGGAAAAGTCTAATAACGTTCTCCAAATATTCCTTCCTCGTAGGCCTTGATTTCTGAGAGCCAGTGTCATCAGTCCGAGTGGTTCGAACTTCACCGAGTAAAGGAAAACACTCACGCAGTGCGATATGTTTCGAGTGGAATCGGCACATTGCCAGATTGCCTAAGATCGACCAGAGGCCAGCTAGTTTTTTGCCTTCAGGTCCACGTCCGCCAATTTCACGCCACAGTGAGGGTGGTTCGCCCTCTTCGTTAAGACACCAGGCAGGCATGACGGCATCATGGAGGTTTTCCGGGAGGAGTCCGAGGTAGGTCTCGCGTGCATCTCCGTAACTGGCCCCAGATTCAGTCTCCAGAAGGCCACGATAGACTTCCAGTATCCACCTACCCAGTTGCAAAAAGAACTACATCCGCATCTAGTGCCGAACCATCTTCGAAAAGCAGGCCTGTAGGTGTGAACCTTGCAATGGGACCATCGCTCTTCAGTTTTATTTTCCCATCGATGATCTTCTGCGAAGCCCCGACGTCTGTTGGCCATGATCATGAAGTTGCAAAGTGACCAGACTACGAGACACACCAAAATAGTACCCTCCAAGCTTCCAAAGCAGCGTCACGAGACCAGAGCCGTCTTCTCCGAAGGTGAGTTTGAACCCCACTTTACGGAGTCCATTTAGGATGTCCCTGCGCATCCTTAGTCAATAGACTACTTTGCAAAGTCAAAACGTACTTGTCGGCCTCAGCTATATCCTTGGTCACACGCTGGTTTAAAAGTCGAAAGAAATGGTTTGGAAATGATGCACTAATGCGATCGGCAAGATCTGTAGGAGGACCACCCTCTCCATATAACCCTTCGTAGAGTCGCATCAACCATGGGGAGTGCCAGAATGGTGGGCTCACCGCCTATTATTCTTGGTATGCCTTCTTTCGTCGACATGACATAAGTCGGGCCTCTCTGAACCATCGTCACATCTAGGGGGAGCATTAGAAACAATTTTCATGGAAAATTTTCACATACCAATTCCATGATCAGCGTAGTCTGAGCAGATATCATGGGCTGTATGTAACGTATTAGCCGATAAAAAGAGTAAGTACAGTACCCATATACCTGATGTGCATGAGCCAACAACGGCGACCTTTTTCCCCAAATGATCGATCGCAGCCTTGTGCTGGGTAGAGTGCAAAACCTGACCCTTGAACTCCTCCTGTGGTGGTGTCAGCACGATGACTGGATCAAGCGACGCTGCATGTTACACACTTGGCCGGGTATATTTGGCATCCTAGGTTTTCCATTTCCAAACCCAGTGGCAAATACGACATGATTAACCTCGAAGACGCGCTCCCTGCCATCGCCGCGGACAACTCGGACAGACCACCTCTTGCCCTTGGTGCCGGGTTCGACGGAGAGAACAGTAGCCGAAGTCCAGACGTCTAGTTCAAGCGACTGGGCATATGACTCCAACCAATTCGCCATCTTCAGGGCTGGTGTATAGACAGGCCATGATGGAGGGAAGCTGCAGCAAAGCGATATGATTTCTTTACTCAAATACAACGATGATGACGTTTAACATACGGCAAGTAGGGCATGTGGTCGTACCCTACGGCAGGCCTCAGCAATGGTAGCGAGATCAACCCATCGTTGACTACTCACATACTGGGTCGTGCAAGCACAATGCTGCATATCGGGTCCTCCAGTTGTCCCCGATCCGATCATGCCGTTCGACGATAAGTGAGTTGATCCCGAGCATCTTGAGACGTGCCGCAACATCAAGGCCGCTCTGGCCGCCCCCGATAATGAGCACGCCGGGCTCTTCATCGATGAATTCTTGTTCCCTTTCTCGCACATCGGCCCACTTTCCATGGTTCGGCTCCTGGTTCCTCAGAAAGCCGGTCTTTTCCGGGAAGCCCTTAAGATCGTCGAGGTTTGTGAACACACCATGTGCCTTCCATGACCCATCGGCCAAGGGAACAAGTCTGAAAATTCCTGTTGCATGTCCCACCGTGGTATCAAAGTTGAAAATGCCCATGATCCACGCGAGATCCTCGTATGGCCTATTAAGTGACACGAGCTCTTCACGAAGCTTAAAGGCGGACAGATCGAACTTGGGTAATTGATCTGTGAGGAACTGTTTCACAGAGTCCCTTCCTTCATAGGTGTGGAAGTCCCAGGTGAGTGCAAGTATATCGCGCCAGAAAGCGTCATCGACAATGAGATCGAGGATGCCCGGCACGTCTTTGGAGGCCATGGCATCTGCAAAACAGGTAAACCATGCTTTAGCGACAGCTTGAACGTCGACGTTTGGGTCCACGGTACTGCCCAGTCTTTGGAGAGTCGGCAAAGAACGAACAGGCGCTTGAACCGCAGTCATGAGTGCTTGGGAAGAGAGCGATGATGGGGAAAACTCACCCTATTTACGTGGGGAAGGCACACATGCTTTGTAAGGCTCGGGTAATAATGATGCCCTTTTGTTTTAGCCGCATCAACTGAGCGTTGATAAGATTGTAGGAGGAAGTTGATGGCAAATCGGACCGCCGGAGCCGGATGGTCAGACTGGGAAGACGTCCGGCCCGTCTTCCCATCAGAATCTTCAATGAAACCTAATCTCCCTATCAATGATTGTATTCAGCCCAGCATCGTCTGATTGTCGCAGGTCGTCAACCCACGAGCCGCGCTTCTCTCCAACTTCGATGTTCTGGCCCATGTTGACCACGTCGCACGAGCCAAGACAGCCCTGTGAATCAAAAAGGAAGAGGATGCAGCTGGCGGACCAATACACGACTCGCATATGGAGGAAGTGTAGTCTGGTGTAGGAATCTCGCAGCTCGTAAAGGGCCTCGCACCGTTCAGCCTGACGAAGGCGAAGAAATTCCAGATCGTGAATCTCCTACGGAACTCGTAGAGCTCTGTGGTGAGTACATTATGTACATGGCCTCGTCACTACATACTACTCGTTATTTGGTGTTCCTCCTGGCATAGCTACGTGGTGGTGGTACAGAGAAATGGGCACGCAGAAATTGCATTTAAACAACTGGTTGAGACAACAACACTCTTACTACATGACAACTGTAATAGCATATCGGTACATCAGTGGCTCACCATGCACCGTGTCCTTCAGTTCAAAAAACTAGTATCGCCGGATGCAAGGAGTCCTTTGCCATCTTCGTCAGAGAATTCGTCGTCATCCAGAACAGGCCACCCTTCATCCTGCCGTGACCGAACCACTTCCTCCATTTGAACAGCCTGTCCCTCCGCAATGGTTATTGCCAAAAGGTCATCTGCATATACGGCATGATGGTATGTTCCGTCGTCTTCAACTACCTCCAATAATCCGCGGTTATCCAACGCTTTCGTAATCACATCCATTTGAACTTTGCCGATGGCGAGCTGTCCTTTGTACTGTTCACAGACAGCGGACATAAAGTCCTTCTTTCTGCTAATGCAAGAGCAACACGGTGTGTGATGCAATCAAGGTCTGCCTTCTTGGCTTGGTGGGCTTTCAACCATACCCTGTCGGGCAATTCGGTAAGCACTCTGATAAAATATTCCTTACCCTGCGGTAGCGCGAGTGTGCAAGGCAAATTAGTTGAGCAACCGAACTAATGACCACACACATACCTCGTGGACGTCTTCCAAAGTCGTGCCATTGAACGATGATAATGCCAACGACCTTGCTGCGAATCCAAGTTCCAACGGGGTAATCCGACTTCTTCCGATGTAAGGATGATACCTTTCACGCATGCGCATCTGCGCATCGACAGTACGAGCTCTGACAGAAGTAGGAGATGGGCCGGGGTCTCTCTGCTGAGAGACACCCGCGTGTAGATCGCCACGTCCGGATCGCGCTTGCGGTCGCGCAGACGGGGTGAAGTTCTGTGGTTGAAGGGAGGGGGGGGGATTTGATTGAACTTAAGATGTAAGAGTCTGAACTGGAGGATAGCTGTCTTGTACTTCGTTCCTTCTTGGAATCGTCGTCTGATAGGAACTTTGCGTTGGGGTTACTGTCCAAAGCGCCATCTTCTGGACTCGATGAATTCTCCGACAAGGTAGGAGAGAGTCGAGGTACAGCAGCCATGTTCCTCGAGTGATGCCTGAGCAGATATGATGGCCTTGGAGAAGAGACAGAGTCGGCGCAGCCTTCTGACTTGAAAACATTTCCAAAGACAAGAGCCCCAACCCTACTACATGCTTCGATGCTATCTGTCCAATGACTGTTGAGTCATATGTCTCCCCGATGAGTCGGTATCAACACCATTTATTTCTAAACAGTGACGTTCTTCGAGGCGTCCCATTCCTGGTACGGATCAGCTGAAGCCAGTGACAGATAATCCAGATGTTGAAGATGTCTCTGGTGCGCTTAATCCACGAGAGTCTTGACTTTGGTGTGTAACGTCAAAGGTCGTTCATTTTATCCGGCAATCCCTTCCTCTGTTAGCCAACATCGCTGCGCTTAAAAAGGCTCAAAAGCTAGCTCAATAAAGCATGTCGCCTTCGTACTTGGATCGATGTTCTACATTACTGTGCACTTGCGGCGGTTTGGGCTACGCGGTGGAGATCATGCACATCCCTCGGGCGCACAACGAAAGCAGATGGCTAGAGTTCTGGTCTTCCACATGACAAACGTCGAAACATACAATTCATCTTCCGTGTCCACTCGTATAATTATCGCTCACTTACTCGAATATTTGGGACAGTGCAAATCTTCCATGAGCCGCTCGCAACCAGGCATGCAACAATCTCCATATTGTCACCCATAGGTGCTTAGATTTGCTGATATGGCTTGCAGAATTACGGTGTTTCCTTGTTCACCAAGCATCTGCGCCCCGAGGTCCGTACAATGTTCGATGATCATGGTACCGTGGCGACGTTGAGTTAGGATGCATTCTACGCCACCCTGGGACGAGCAATAGCCAAGGTTGAGTTTCGTTAGCTTGCTGGAAACGATAAAGGGTATAACTTGTCATCATTCTTTTGGACAGAGGTCGGCGTCAAATGCTCAATTGATTTTTCGGCACGCTTCACAATGAATTCGGTATTGGATTTCTGCTGTGCGTGCATTTCTACTGGTTAGATTATAGTGTTCTCAACGTATACGCACATTCCCAGGAACTAAATAGCCTCCTGGCTTGGTTGAACGTGACACTCTTCACTGGAAAAGTCTAATAACGTTCTCCAAATATTCCTTCCTCGTAGGCCTTGATTTCTGAGAGCCAGTGTCATCAGTCCGAGTGGTTCGAACTTCACCGAGTAAAGGAAAACACTCACGCAGTGCGATATGTTTCGAGTGGAATCGACACATTGCCAGATTGCCTAAGATCGACCAAAGGCCAGCTAGTTTTTTGCCTTTATGTCCACGTCCGCCAATTTCGCGCCACAGAGAGGGTGGTTCGCCCTCCTCGTTAAGACCCCAGACAGGCGCGACGGCGTCATGGAGGTTTTCCGGGAGGAATCCGAGGTAGGTCTCGCGTACATCTCCAAAACTGTGCAATTTTGGCCCCAGATTCAGTTTCTAGAAGGTCCATGATAGACTTTCGGTATCCACCTACCCAGTGGCAAAAAGAACTACATCCGCATCCAGTGTCGAACCATCTTCGAAAAGCAGGCCCGTAGGCGTGAACCTTGCAATGGGACCATCGCTCTTCAGTTTGATTTTCCCATCGATGATCTTCTGCGAAGCCCCAACATCTGTTGGCCATGGTTAATAATTGGCACCACGACCAGGCCAGGGGGCATACCAAAGTAGTACCCTCCAGCCTTCTTCCACATCAGTGCCATGAGACCAGAGCCGTCTTCTCCAAAGGTGAGTTTGAACCCCACTTTACGGAGTCCATCTAGGATGTCCCTGGGCATCCTCAGCGAATATCGACTCGACTTTGCAAAGTCAAAACGTACTTGTCGGCCTCAGCTATATCCTTGGTCACACGCTGGTGTAAAAGCCGAACAAAGGTGTGTGGGAATGATGCACTGATGCGATCGGCGAGATCGGTAGGAGGACCGTCCTCTCGATATAACCCTTCGTAGAGTCGTATCAATCATGAGGAGGGATCCGAGCGCCAGAATAGTGGGCTCACCGCCTATGATTCTTGTTACGCCTTCTTTCGTCGACATGACATAAGTCGGGCCTCTCTGAACCATCGTCACATCTAGGGGAGCATTAGAAATGATTTTCATGGTGAATTTCCACTTACCAATTCCATGATCGGCGTAGTCTGAGCAGATATCATGGGCTTTATGTAACGTATCAGCCGAAAAAATGAGTAAGTGCAGTACTCATATACCCGATGTGCATGAGCCAATGACGGCGACTTTCTTCCCCAGATGATCGATCGCAACCTTGTGCTGGGTAGAGCGTAAAACCTGTCCCCTGAACTCCTCCTGTGGCGATGTCAGTGCGATGACTGGACCAAGCGGCGCTGCATGTTGCGTACTTGACCGGGTATATTTGGCACCCTAAGTTTTCCATTGCCAAACCCAGTGGCAAATACGACATGATTAACCTCGAAGATGCGCTCCCTGTCATCGCCACGGACAACTCGGACAGACCACCTCTTGCCCTTGGTGCTGGGTTCGACGGAGAGAACAGTAGCCGAAGTCCAGACGTTTAGTTCAAGCGACTGAACATATGACTCCAACCAATTGGCCATCTTCAAGGCCGGTGTATAGACAGGCCACGATGAAGGGAAGCTGCAGAAAAGCGATATGATTTTTTTACTCAAATACAACGATGATGACGTTTAACATACGGCAAGTAGGGCATGTGGTCGTACCCTACGGCAGGCCTCAGCAATGGCAGAGATCTCAACCCATCGTTGACTACTCACATACTGTGTCATGCAAGCACAATGCTGCATAGCGGGTCCTCCAGTTGTCCCCGATGCGATCTTGCCGTTCGACAATAAGTGAGTTGATCCCGAGCATCTTCAGACGTGCCGCAACATCGAGGCCACTCTGACCGCCCCCGATAATGAGCACGCCGGGCTCTTCATCGATGAATTCTTGTTCCCTTTCTCGCACATCGGCCCACTTTCCATGGTTCGGCTCGTGGTTCCTCAGCAAACCAGTCTTTTCCGGGAAGCCCTTAAGATCGTCGAGGTTTGTGAACACACCATGTGCCTTCCATGACCCATCGGCCAAGGGAACAAGTCTGAAAATTCCTGTTGCATGTCCCACCGTGGTATCAAAGTTGAATACGCCCATGATCCAAACGAGATCCTCGTATGACCTATTAAGCGCCACGAACTCTTCACGAAGCTTAAATGCCGACAGTTCGAACTTGGGTAATTGATCTGTGAGGAACTGTTTCACAGAGTCCCTTCCTTCATAGGTGTGGAAGTCCCAAGTGAGTGCAAGTATATCGCGCCAGAAAGCGTCATCGACAATGAGATCGAGGATGCCCGGCACGTCTTTGGAGGTCATGACATCTGCAAAACGGGTAAACCATGCTTTGGCGACAGCTTGAACGTCGACGTTTGGGTCCACGGTACTGCCCAGTCTTTGGAGAGTCGGCAAAGAACGAACAGGCGCTTGAACCACGGTCATGAGTGCTTGAGAAGAGAGCGATGATGGCTCACCGCACAGCACCCTATTTACGTGGGGAAGGCACGCATGCGCAAGCTCAGGTACTTAATAATAAGATAATGATCAATACATATGCCCTTTTACTTTAGCCACATCAACTGAGCATTGATAAGGTTGATTGGTAGAGAGAGAATTCTAAATTTATATACAGATTGATTGGTAGAGCTGAGGAAGTTATAGAAAATCGGACCGCCGGAGCCGGACGGTCAGACTGGGAAGGCATCCGGCCCGTCTTTCCTTAGGAAGCCCACCACATCGTGGTCAGATATCATGGAGGTCCGTGCATGATCGTATTCAGCCCAGCATCGTCTGATCCACGCAGGTCGTCAACCCCCGAGCCGCGCTTCTCTCCAACTTCGAGGTCCTGGCTCTCCTCCGAGAGCTCGACGTTGACCACGTCGCACGAGCCAAGACAGCCCTGCGAATTAAAAAGGAAGAGGACGCAGCCGGCAGACCAGTACACGGCGACTCGCACACAGAGGAAGTGTACGAGAATTTGCGGACGGTCGAGCTCGAGGTGCGTTCTTTCTCCCGACGACGACGACGTTTACTTGCATGCATGTGTGCATGCCTCTGACTGCTGAGGTGGACGACGGATCTACGCAGGCCATCCAGTATCTCTCTGCAGAGTACCAGCCCACCCGTCGGCAGTCCGATGCAGGGATCGCGCAGCTCGTCAAGGACCTCGCACCGTTCGCTCTGACGAAGGCGGAGAAACTCCAGATTGTGAATCTCGCCCCTACGGAACCCGTAGAGCTCTATGTGGTAAGTGCAGTATTTGGCTTCATCTAGTGTACATCGACAGTAAAAATGCTTCTGCCTGCGTCGACAGGTCGTGGAGGAACTCGAGGACCGCCTGGGTGAGAAGATGGAGCAGGTCTTATCGGTCGTGTCGACATCACTGCATGCCACTGCAGGCGCAGGCTCAGTGGGAAACGTGGCTTCCTATGAGAGTGCGGCACCGCGGAGCGTGGCACAGCCTCAGGTGGAGATATACGAGGAGGATGGACAGTGGGAGTATGATGCTGCCGCGGACATGTATGATGACTTTGGAGAGGGTGTGGGTGTCGAGGGTGACCTTGACATGGACGATGACGGAGAGTAGCCCTTGCCCGCTTTCCACATCAACACGACACAGTTCGTGCTCACAAGATTGCATATGGAGGGTTGTGCCGGCTGGCCACCAGGACCAGACGTCACTCATGCACTATGATACCCCGATACTCATTGGAGAGCATGCCGTTCAGCCAGTGTGGGGTTCCTACAAGATGCATTGTGGTGCATTATCTACTCGAATTGCAAAAAATGATGCGGCGGTACCAGCCTCGTGCTATAGCGCTGCTCAGCAGCGTTATGGTAGTGTGTATGTGCAAAGTGTGAGTGTGTGTATGCATGCATGCGAATGGTGGTGACAAAAAGAACGTTTGGTCGTGACATAAAAAGTCAAAAAAAAGTCCGGTTGGAATAAGTCAATCAATGATCGTAAGTTTCCATCGTCAGAAAAGCTTCCTGACGCAAGGCCGCCACGGCCTCAGCATCTGCGTCGCGGTCGGCCTGCCAAGCGCGCAACTCGACCGCTCTAGCGATCTCCTGTAGAGCCACGGCGCACCCTCTGTGGCCCGGAGGGAATGCGCTTAGGAGACTGCGATGAGTCAAGATCGTGTCTAGGTAGGCGCCGTTCGTCGTCTGGAAAGCTGATGCAACGGGATACGGGTAAGGGAACGGAGAGAGCACGGGGGACTCGGGGGCGAGGGAAGCGAGAATGGACTGAAGGAAGTGGCATGCCGGGAGTGGGGAAGCTGGGATGATTCGTGAGATGGTGGGTGGATCGATAGGGTGTAGGTCGTAGGAGCTGCAATTTGAGCTTGATGACTCCGACGCGTCGGACTAGTGATGGAGTCAAGGTGAGTATAATGTGAGCAGCGTGCGGGGATGCTGGTTGACGTACGTGGTACGCCGAGCCCTCCGTGTCTGCATCGTGCTCGCTTGCACTTTGCGAGGCATATAGGACATAGGGTATTGTTTCCGGTTCGAGAACCTTTCTCCAGGGAGTGTCAGCGGGCGGGACTCCACAGTTCGAGGATTGGCTGGCGACCTACCTTATTCTTCCCTTTGGACAAGGTCATCGACTGCAAGAGGTTGCAGAGATCAACCTCAGCTGCATAGCCCTGATTAGGCCGAACGGATTAGATCCATCGTCATCTAGATAACACTGCACACCCTTACCGGGTACCCGAGCGCGCGGGTCTCGTCGAAGCCTGTGGAGATCATAGGCCCGACTGGTGATGTCATCTCGATATCCATCATGGTGTATAGTGAATGGTCGTGGACGTATGAGTGTTGAAGGGGTTGTAGTCGTCTGCTGGAATGGGTACTTGCCTGTGCCAACCAAATTTTTTAAGTACTCGGGTTTCGGGCAAACGTGGCGTCTCGCAAGCAGCTTGCCTCGTGTTTGGGGCGTGGTTCAAGTCATTTTTCGTGCTGCGACCTGTGCAAGTCTGCGCCAGCACGTGTGTGAAACGCAACGGAGGTTGGGATCGAGTTCGTCGAGGGGAACAGTGGTCGGGTATTGCAGCAGGCGATATTCCCCCATTGTAAGTTGTAAACTACAGCGATACTACTTGGACAAGCTCTTTGGGGGTTCGTAAATGAAATAGGGATATCCGTGCGTGCATTAACGCACACTGCAGCGTGGCTCGACCGTGCCCGACACGTTGGAAGCTGTTCAGGTTTGGGCTCGTCAGTTGAATGAACATGGCACCTCGGCAAGAAGGGAAATGGGTGAAATCAGAGAGAAGATTTGATTCCTGCTGTTGGGCAGGAATACAGTCATCCGCGAGCATCAAAGGACCTCGTGTCGAGTATAGTGTGATACAACGGCTCCATCATGGAACTAGCATGGGTGTTTGACTTACTGGGCTTTCGTCTGTGGTGGAGAACCAGTCGAAGGGATCACGCGTGCGGTCACGTGGTGGTGAGCGAGAGGAACCCGTCTATGGGACACACGGGAGCACGACTCTGCCTAACACTAGTGGCGCGCCTGAAAACCCATGGATCAGAGCACATGTAGGGCAGAGCTCTTTGATTTCACATCAGCATCAGTTGGAAGCGTAAGTGGTACTACGTACCGCTGATTGCACGATGCACTGATATCTGACAGCACGATGTTCACGTCCAGGCGTGCACCAGGCTTTCCGATACCCGCTAACGACCCAGAGAGTCTCGAGTTAGCAACGCGTGCCGCTGCTGTAGAAGAGCCAATCCCCGCTCACGAAGCTTCCGGTAGGTATCTTCTCTAAGTAATCCCGTCTTTTCTCCATATATATACATATCGTGACGGCCATGCAGAAGATAAGACAAGCGACAAGGGAAAATCGAGCGCTTTTCCGCCTTCGGGTAGCGGTGATGCAGAAGACATAGATAACAGCTCAGAGCTCTTGTCCGCTTGGATGGACAGGATGCAAACACTCACCGTTGTCGTGCGTCCATGTCACATTATAACCCGCTGCCTGGCGTTGACGATAAGCAGACTACCTTCCTCGTCACCATGGATTCGCAGTTATTCTCTCTAACTGCCATCCCAACTAACCTATCTATCAATGCTAAAGAGATCTATCAGCAACTGGTGTACAGTTGTATTTGTGGTGCTCTGATCTTTCATGTATGTGCTGGTGAGTGGATAGCCAACCAACCCAGTTTTCACTATCCAATCTCTCGTGTGTTAGCTATAACTGCGTACATCGCTTCGTTTGCGCTGCTTCGTTATCGAATCGTCGATGCGTCCTCTGCCGAGGGAGTCCCTGCTTCACAGCCAAACCCATGGATAATACGAAATCTACGTGCTCAGCCCTCCCGCAAGATTATACTTGAACCCGTCCGTCCTTTCAAGGAGATGACGGCCATGTTATCGTTCCTATGCAGGATCAAAGCCACAAGTAGCTCTCGACCTCCTTTATCACTCCTCAAACATTGTTATTATACAACCCTATGTCAGACCGCTCTGGGATTCATTCTAGGGTTAACTGGCGTGCTATCATATGCATGGGCAGGACTTTCGGTTCCGGTTGGAGGTTTTTCAGCTGCCTGTCTGGGTGCGGGTGTTGCTACCGGATTATGGGCAATTACCTCATAGGCGGGAATCCCCCCCCTTCGGGGTAACGTTTGACGCGCCTAATTGTTGAAATAACGAGTAAGGGGCTTAGGAATGATTAGGAACGTTATGTACACTCTTCATGTGCTAGTCTTTTCTAGAGTGTAGTACATACATGTCGAGTACATACAAATTTTTGAATCACATTATAGCTATCGTCTATCGTAACTTGCCCCCTGTGGCCCGAATCTCGTTTCCTGGACGCGCGAACGCCCCACCAGCCGGGACTTAAGGCCGGAAGGTCCCCCAGTCGTCCGCTTCGTTCCCGCCGTTCGTGAGTACATGCCATTATTATCAGCAAGCCTCATTACGCTCTCCCCATCTTCACCCACCGTTCTCTTTGTCCCAGTGCTCGGTATGGCACTAAGTGCAGTCTGAACTTTGTTCTGAAAGTTTGTATAGTGCTCTTCGATTCTCTTGAGAAGTATTCACGAATAAATCAGTCAATATCAGTAGAACCACTGGTCGCCATCGACGGCATATCAAACTACCTATATTACACAGGCTACACCACTGGTACACCGATAAACGGAGTAAAGAATCTTTGTATGGTGTGTTGTCAAAAGTATTTGGTCGCTACAAGTTTAGCCATGTTTTTTTGTCATATCATAGCTTCCAGAGAAGGCCAGCCGATATAACTTTGCAGGATAACTCACTTTCTTGTCAGATGCATACAGGTGTTATAGTTGTACAAGTTGTTCTTCGTTTCGCTTAAGCTGATTAATATGGTTTCCGAAACAATCGCGAAGGCGACAACCCGCCAAGTGGTTGCGGCTCCACGTCCAGATCGTACGCGAAAGGGCATTGAGCTGGCACCCGACCAGATAGCCTCGAAATAGAAGGCTATGATATTCTTTAGGTGTGCAACAGAAAAACTCATGAAGCAGGACGGCGCACCGACGATCCTGAGAGTCTTGGGTACACAAAATCATTCACCTGGTTGATGTCCGGACGCACTATGGCTGGAAGCTGTAGATCCCTTAATATCAACACGTTTAAACATTACTCGAGAGCTGTCACTCACGGCTGGGTACAACAAAGAGCCCGACGAAGGAACAGAAGCTGAGAGTATACTCATGACAAGCTGAAGCGATTTGTCACTCTCCATCGCCTTCTTGGCGATCCGCTTCAGCCTTTCCTTGTCCCTGTCGAACCCTGCTCCTTTCAACATAATAGCAAGATACTCAAATGCCTTGGAAGCGTCGATGGCAATATCATCCAGATGTTCAACTATGGATATGAACCCAGCCTCGAAGACACCCGGTGAGCACTCGCGCTGAGATGCTGGTCGAGCAAAGAATTCAGCGACCAGACGAGCATCCGCCTCCTTGCTTTCTAATGCTGATCCAACGAGCTTGTCCACCAACCGGAAACGGTGTTCTTCCGTAAGAGCAGTGAAGTACACATCTGCTTCCTCAAGGTTCCGGACGGCGAAGAACTCCTTGACATCTTCATCGATCCTCTTCTTGGCACCGGCTTCCGACATCTGCGTAACCGGAGTAGTCTCAGGCTCGTCTTCATAAGTAGTAGGTGTTGATCCACCAAGCGCAGGCTTAATTCGGGGGAGGAGTTGGAGCTTCCTGTGCTGTGGTGCAGGCTCCGGTATGTCCAAGTCCACGCTTGGCCTCTGGCTAGGTGCGCGACTTGGCTTGGTCTCAACAACAAGCTCAGTGTTCTGACTGAGCATCGAGAACATGTTGGAGCTCGAGTTCGTGCGTGACATTGACTCGCGTTTGCTGTCTTTCTTGCCAGCGAAGACACTGCTGGGGCCCATCACCATGGAGGCGACCTTGTTGATCTTGCCAAACTGTGACAAATCTCCTGCCTTGGGGGGCGGTCTTAGTTGCGATCCGCCAGCCACTGCCCAACCATCAGGACCAGGTTCAGTACCACGATCCAAGCCTCGTTTCGAACCACCCCTGGACATGCTGTATTGCCCTCGGTGTGCCTGTGAATCCTGTGCAGCCCTTTCCCTATCCTTGGCCGCCTGCGGGAATGACATCTATAAGAATATATGTGCAGACAAAGTAAAAAAATACATACTGTTTCGTGCACTTGCGCCAGGGTAGTCGGGGCATTGACAACGTTGGGTGGTTGCCATTTCCGTTCACGAAGTTCAATCACATCCTGATAACATACACACCACCATGATCAGAGGAATAGCAACAAAAGAATGGCTGGTGCTACCTGAAGCATGAATTGCATCCGAGAGTTAACATTGCCGCTCCTGCAGAGCTCTTTCATCCTTGAGAAGTACACGGCCATGTGTGCGTGTGCCTTGGGGACATCCAGTAGTCGACCAACGGTCCTCAGGAGCTGGCACAAGCTCTCGATCTCTTCTTCCTCCGGGTTATCCACATTACCAAGGAGTTTCTTGACACATTCGTGCATGATACGTTCCGTAAGCATCTGGAGTTTGAACAGCTCGCCAATGAATTTGATCAGACCGAGACCTTGACGTTTGGCCTTTTTGGCAGCGTAGTACTCTTCCGAGTACAGCTCGCTCTCCTCTCCCTTCTTCTCATTGGCTACTTTGATCGCCTGATCGTCACTAGCTTTGGCTGCTGCAGCACGTGCCGTGGTCTCTTTGGCAACCCAACCGCGTTCAAAGTCTTCTTGACACCGATTCAGGAGGTACTTGCGGAAAAGTTGGCCACCAGCGATGGGTTTGCCATCCGCGTTCTTGATGCCATCGTCTTGAACCTTGGGACTGATCGTCTCCATCATTTTGCGGCAGACCCGAGCATACATCTCGCTCCAGTTGGCTTCGTCAGTAGCTTTCTCGAAAACGAGCCTGATGACCTGAATCAGCGTCCGTCCATCCTTCTCATTTTCGGATTTATTAGCCCAAGAAATGATCTGGTCAGAAATGGAGTCGAACTTCTCCACGGTAAGTTTGTTCAGCAATGCCCTGACTTTTCGGTCGACCGCTTCCGGGGTGTCCATGTCGACAGCAGTCCGTTGGATGCTCATAGCCACCCAGCGGCTGGTAGACATCTCCGGGGAGAGCGGGAAAGAACAACGATTAAGCAACGCAGCGGCAGTAGGACCACTGCGAACAGAGGCTGAGCGAGCGCCCGTCGATATCAGGAAACGTTCTTCACTCGTAAGCTTGTTGCCGGGCGTAGAGAATTGGCCCATCTGGAACGGGTTGGGAGGTGCACTAGGCTTGAGACCGCCACCAACACCAAGACCAATTGAGGCTGAGCGAGGACCTGACACTGACACACCGGCCGATGCCTGACGATGTCGACCGGATCCCCCGTGCGCCATCGTGTAAGATTCCTGGTCGACAGGTTCGAGGCCAAGGATGTCCAAGGCAGGAAGATGTGGTGGTTTCTCTCTACAGACCTGCATAAATTGCAGCAGGAAATCTCGGTCGTACCTGAGGACAAGAAAACCATGTGAGTTGCATGGTGAGGTATTAAGGTCTAGAATTACCTGAATTTGCCGTCTTTGGCATTTTGGTTGAGTTCCGTCGTGGGGCTCTTGATGCCCTGCGGATATTCAATCTCGTCTAATCTATCAATATTGCGGGCCGTCATCAAGGCAGAGAGCGGAGGAGACGAGCTGTTCTTCTTGGCAGCATTGATATCGAGGGGAATTAGTCGCCGTTTTGCTGATTCTGAGGTGTCTATCCGAAGGGACTCTTTCTGCTTCAGAGATTTGTTGGCACCATTGACTGGCTGCTCGGAAACTCCGTTCTCGATGACCTCGCCCTCTCCACTAGGTTCAAGGTCCAATTTGGCCGTCACCTCCTTCAAACGTTCTACCAACCTACACAATTCCTCATCAATCCTGACAGCCTTCTTGTCTTTCCGTTCTGCTTCTTCAAACCGCTGTCTCTCCATCTCTTCTGCTGCCTCACGCATGCGCTCCGTGGTAACCTTCTCCTGCAATCTTGTTTGCCTCTTCCGTTTATCTTCCTCACTCTCGATGCGTACGGACGCCATCCGACGACCTGTCGTGATGGGCGAAGGCGCGGCTATCGGTACAGAGGATGGCTGGGGACTATGCTTCTTTAGCGACTCTAGGTTGATCTCTGTCCCATCCACGTTTCGGATCGTAATCATCTTGTGCCGGGTAGCATTCGGGACAAATGCTCGGGCAGAGGTGTCGAAACGACCACCTGGACCGGACGAGGTAGAAAGTGTTGGTGAGGACATGCTAAGGTTGCTCGAAGGTTGATGGGAATGGTGAGACGGTTGCGCTGGGTAGCACCACCGAGGGGTTCGATAGGCATCGAGATTGATTTAGTCACAAGACTCCAAGAGAAATGTTACAACGTACGCAGTTGGGTATGTTAGTCAGAGGTTCGACAACGTTTGAGGTGGCTGCGAATTCGGCCGCCTCCTGCTTGCGTAGCTGATCCTCACCTTCTCGTTCTGTCTCGCTCTGCCTTGGTTTTGTTCGCTCTGTGTTGTCCGAGTCTAAGGTGATTAATATTGGTCAAGGGGCAAGTTGGATTTAGCCACCGCCCAGCGAACACGCTGAAGTGCACGAGTAGCACAGCATGTGCGGACACCATCCACATTCGGGTCTCGGATTGCGATTTTTAGAGCTGCTGTTGCTGTAGAGTTACTTGCAATGTACAACCACTATGGGACAATCATCGCACTCCGGATTTGGGCAAAATCAGCGAAGTCGTCCGGCCGTACATCACGCATTTGGAAGTACGTACATTGGGTTTGACGAAGGGACAACATGACTTTTGTCTGTACGAAGTAGGGTTGGTGAGACTTTGAATTCGTCTGCACGAACTTTGAAGTAGGGTTGGCGGGTTTACGACGGCGGTGTCTGGTGTCCTTCGTCAAACCCAATGTACGTACTTCCAAATGCGTAATGGACGGCCGGACGACTTCACCGATTTTGCCCAAATCCAGAGCGCGATTGTCCGGCTTTCCGTGGACCGGCAGCGGACCGGGCAGCACATTTTCACATTCCGCTTAGACACAACCAGTACCCAATACCCTCCTTGCCCATGTATACAAGGTTACTTCAGGTGGAAACTTTTTCGACACTCGTACATTATGCATTTTCTTACGTGAGAGTTAGTATGGGCCGCGAAAGTGACAACCCGCCAGCTGGTACAACAGAAAAGGCTAGTAGAGTGAAACATGCGTACCGGTAATGTGGTAGTATCCTGAGAGTGTGTACACAAAGTCATTCAAGTACCCGTGACAAGTTGAAGCAATTTATCACTGTCCACCGCCTTCTCAACGATCCGCTTCAGCCTCTCCTCGTCCCTGTCAAGGCCTGCTCCTTTCAACATAATAGCCATATACTCAAATGCCTTGGGGGCGTCGATAGCAATGTCATCCAGCAATTCGATCAGGGGATCGAATCCAGCCTCGAGGACATCTGGTGAGCACTCGCGCTGAGATGCCGGTCGAGCGAAGAATTCGGCCACCAGGCGAGCATCCGCCTCCTTTCCTTCTAATGCTGATCCAACGAGCTTGTCCACCAACCGGAAACGGTGTTCTTCCGTGAGAGCAGTGAAGTACATATCTGCTTCTTCAAGGTTCCCGACGGCGAAGAACTCCTTGACACCCTCATCGATCATCTTCTTGACATCGGCTTCCGACATTTGGGTAACCGGAGTGGTCTCAGGCTCGCCTTCAGAAGCAGTAGGTGCTATGGAGGCGACCTTGCTGACCTTGCCAAACTGCGACAAATCTCCTGCCCTGGGGAGTGGTCTTGGTTGCGACCCGCCAGCCACTGTCCAGCCATCAGGACCAGGTTCAGTACCACGGTCCAAGCCTCGTTTCAAACCAATCCCGGACATGCTGTATTCCCCTCGGTGTGCCTGTGAACCCTGTGCAGCCCTTTCCTTATCCTTAGCCGCCTGCGGAAATAACATTTGTAAGAATATATGTGTAGGGAAAGTGTATAAAAAATACAGACCGCTTCGTGCACTTGCGCCAGTGTGGTCGGGGCATTGACAGCGTTGCGTGGTTGCCATTTCCGCTCACGGAGTTCAATCACATCCTGATAACATACACACCACCATGATCAGAGGAATAGTGGCGAAAGAACGCCTGGTACTACCTGAAGCATGAATTGCATCCGAGAGCTAACATTGTTACTCTTGCCGAGCTCCTTCATCCTTGAGAAGTACATGGCCATGTGTGCGTGTGCCTTGGGGACATCCAGTAGTCGACCAACAGCCCTCAAAAGCTGACACAAGCTCTCGACATCTTCCTCTTCCGGATCATCCACATTACCAAGGAGTTTCTTGATACATTCGTGCATGGCACGTTCCGTAAGTATCTGAAGCTTGAACAGCTCGGCCATGAATTTGATGAGACCGAGACCCTGACGTTTGGCCTTTTGGGCAGCGTAATACTCTTCGGAGTACAGCTTGCTCTCGTCTCCCTTCTTCTCGTTGGCCGCCGCAGCACGTGCTGTTGTCTCTTTGGCGACCCAAATACGTTCAAAGGCTTCTTGACACCGGTTCAGGAGGTACTTGCGGAAAAGTCGGCCACCAGCGATAGGTTGGCCATCCGCGTTCTTGATCCTATAATCTTGAACCTTGGGACTGATCTTCTCCATCATCTTGCGGCAGAGCCGAGCATACATCTCGCTCCAGTTGGCATCGTCGGCAGCTTGCTCGAAAATGAGCCTGATGACCTGAATTAGCGTCCGCCCATCCTGCTCGTTTTCGGATTTATTGGCCAAAGAAATGATCTGATCAGACACGGAGTCGAACTTCTCTACGGCGACGGTAATTTTGTTCAGCAGAGCCCTGACTTTCCGATCGACCGCCTCCGGGGTGTCCATGTCAACAGGCTCGAGCAGGAGAGCACCAGCAGCTGATCTATATCCAGAAACAGGGCCTTGCTGCGCCAAAGCAGGCTTTCCGGGATCGTTAAGCTTCTCCCTACGCTTTCTACTGGTGACTTTGCCGCCAACAGGGCGATTAGGTCTACCTTGGCTCGGCGTCGGTATCATCGTAGGATGAGTAAGTAACGCAGCGGCAGTAGGACCACTGCCAACAGAGGCTGAACGAGCGCCCGTCGATATCAGGAAATGTTCTTCATTCGTAAGCTTGCTGCGGGGCGTAGAGAATTGGCCCATCTGGAACGGGTTGGGAGGTGCACTAGGCTTGAAACCGTCACCAACGCCAAGACCAATTGAGGCTGAGTGGGGACCTGACACTGACATATCAGCCGATGGCTGACGATGTTGACCGAACCATATTGTGTAAGACGCCTGGTCAAGGAGTTCGAGGTAAAGGATGTCCAAGGCAGGAAGATGTGGCGGTTTCTCTGTACAGACATTTATGAATTGCAGCAGGAAATCTCGGTCGTACCTGAGGACAAGAAAACCATGTGAGTTGCATGATGCGATATTAAGGTCCTAATTGCAGAATCACCTGAATTTGCCGTCTTTGGCATTTTGGGTAAGTTCCGTCTTGGGGCTCTTGATGCCCTGCGGATATTCGATCTCGTCTAGTCTATCAATATTGCGGGCCATTGTCAAGGCGGAGAGCGGAGGGGATGGGCTGTCCGTCTCCTTCAAACGTTCGACCAACCTACGCCGTTCCTTATCATTCCCGACAACCTTATCCTCGTTTTTCCGTTCTGCTTCTTCGAATCGATGTCTCTCCATCTCTTCTGCCGCCTTACGCATTCGCTCCGTAGTATCCTTCTCCTGTAATCGTGTTTGCCTCTTCCGTTTATCTTCCTCACACTCGATGCGTATGGACGCCGTCCGACGACCTGTCTTGATGAGCGAAGGTGCGGCTATCGGAACAGAGAATAGCTGGGGACTATGCACCTTCAGCGACTCTAATGTCCCGTCCTCGCTTTTGATCGTAATCGCCTTGTGCTGCCGGGTCGTATTGGGGACGAATGCTCGGGTAAAGGTGACAAAACGACCACTGGACCGGACGAGGTAGAAAGGGTGGGAAGTAGTGAGGATATGCTAAGGCTGCTCGAAGGTTGATTCGAATGATGAGGCGGTTGCGCTGGGTAGCACCACCGAGGCATTGAGATTGATTTAGTCACAAGACTCCAAGAGAAATGTTACAACATACGTAGTAGGGTGCGTTAGTCGGAGACTTGACAACGTTCGAGGTGGCTGCGAATTCGGCCGCCTCCTCCTTCCGTAGCTGATCCTCACCTTCTCGTTCTGCCTTGGTTTTGTTCGAAACTCTGTGTTGTCCGAGTCTAAGGTGATTGGTCAAGGGGGTTGGATTTAGCCACCGCCAAGCGAACACGCTGAACAGTGCACGAGTAGCACAGAATGTGCGGGCGCCATCCACATTCGAGCCTCGGATTGCGACCTGTAGATAGAGTTGCTGGAGAACCAGAAGAGTGGCAGAACCACTACGGGCCGGCAGCGGACCGAGCAACCCCATTTTTATATTCCGCACATGTACACATCCACTCAGTACTCAGCATCCAAGTCACCCTTCTTGACTTAAGCTAGGTACAAGTCACCTTATTTACATTGTGTGAGACATGCGTACCGGTAATGTGGTAGTATCCTGAGAGTG
>Ga0307518_10000320_pt1 | contig 36376 bp, 15 predicted proteins | sample 25_EM_MG_FD_203889 | JGI IMG/M metagenome (GOLD analysis project Ga0307518, IMG submission 203889) | Populus trichocarpa ectomycorrhiza microbial communities from riparian zone in the Pacific Northwest, United States - 25_EM | ecosystem: Host-associated > Plants > Roots > Unclassified | place... | reverse complement strand
CCAAATCAAGTGCATCTTTTCTTTTACTGCCCTATGCCACACACTATCCAGTTTAGCTAAAATTCAAGCTCATCACACCCATAGATGGAAGCAAAGATGAACCCTTTTTGACCAATGAAAAGCTATAAATTAAAAGACAAAATACCCTAAATCAAGTGCATCTTTTCTTTTACTTCCCTTTGCCACACAATATCCAGTTTAGCCAACATTTGAGCTTATCACACCCGTGGATGGAAGCAAAGATCAACCCTTTTTGACCAATGGAAAAATAGAAATTCAAGACAAAATACCCTAAATCAATATCATCTTTTCTTTTACTGCCTCCGCCACACACACTATCCAGTTTAGTTAACAGAGCTTATCACACATATAAATGGCAACAAAGATCAACCCTTTTTGACCAATGAAAACCTAAAAATTTCAAGAACAGCCTTTTCTTTCTTTCTTTTTCCCTCTTTTTTCTATAATAATTGCCAACATTTCCTACAAAAAAATTAAAGAAAAATATATATGGGCATTATCAAAAAGCAAATAATAATAACAGTACGAAACTCTTGAGATCAGGAAAATTCCCGGAAAAAGAAATGAAATTTATAAAAGAAAATACGATACCTTGCCACTCCAGGTGTAAGCATCAGTGTGGCAAAGAGCAGCGAAGAGAATCTTGACTCGAACCTCACCGGCCTGTGGTGGAGCCACCTGCACTTCCTCTATCACCAGCGGCTTGTTCGCCTCCCAAGCAACCGCAGCTTCACATTTTCATTTCCAAATCCAAAATCATATATTCGGCTATACTAATTAAAAACACACACACACACACATGCATACATAGATACATTACGTCTGTGTGAGAGAGAGCGAGAGAAAGTACCTCGGCAAGTGATGACCTGTCCCTGAGTAGCCATGGATGGATGGATGGATGGATGGATGCAGTGGAAGTCAATTATAGAGCTAAGAGAGTGGCGGTGGAAGAAGGTGTGGATGTTTTTTATAGATAAATAGGGGCCAAGGAGTTCCCCCTTTCTTTCTTTTTTTTCTTTTTTTTTTAATAAGAGGCCATCATATTTTAAAAAAAAAAACTAGTTATTTGGTTTTTTTATAAAAATAATTTATTAAGATAATTTATGAATATATTATATTGATATAAGATTGTTTAACTGATTGAATAATATTTTTTATTACTGAACAAAAAATAAATGATAATATCAATAATAACACTTTAATAATAATGAAATAAGTATTGATGTATTAATATTATCATTTATTTTATATTATTTATCATACTTTAATTAACAGTCATTCATAGAATTCAATCATAGTTTAGAATTATTTTTCTTAGTATTACAATTCTAAAATTCTTATGACCAAATATTCAATAGTTAAATTCTTATATTTTTTTTATATAATCTCTCCCAGCCTAATTTCATTATAACCTAATCTAAATATTTTAGAAAAAAATAAAAATATATCATCTAAATGTAAATATTAATTTTAATATATGAATTTAAAATATTAAAAAACATTTAAATATTTTGTTATCAAACAGAAAAAAATCATAAACCCAATAAAAAATATATTGTTTGATATTAAATATAAAAAAAGATTTTATTAATTATTAGTGATGGCAATAGGCCAGATTTATAATTTATGACCAAGAAGGAACAAAATCTTTTCGTACAAGGTCAATGCTTTGACAACTCTGTGGTAGCCAATAGGCATGTTCCACGTTCTGCAAGAGAAATTCTAAATGCAATGGAATAATCATTTATTTAATGATAAATACAATTATTTTAACTGCCAAGCCTACCTGGAATTTTTTAAGTTTATTCTAAGCCAAATCATCAATCGAAATATAAATAATACGGTAGTATTTTTTTAAACAAATATTTTTAAAAAATATATATTAAAATAATTTTATTTTATTTTTAATATCAAAACATCAAAAAAATTAAAATATAAAAAAAACTTAATTTGAAGTAAAACGATTTAATTTTTTAAAAAAGTATTTTTGAAATATAAAAATAAATAGGTTCAAAATCTAGTTTGGTTGTGGAATGGATTTTATGATATATAATTTAAGAGTTGTTTTAAATTAAATTTTATTTTGAACTGTTTGTTTTTATACTGACGACCTAATGAATTGATACTTAAGACTATTGAATTTTGTAAAAAATAATACTATTAAAAATAATAATAATTCACTCGGATGTATCTAGGCCTAAACTAGTTCAGACTTCAGAGCCTGGGCCACAACTATGCCTATACTTGGAACTTTCTTCGCGAAAGTGACTTGGGTTCGTGGTGGGCCTGCTCTAAATTAGTTGGGTTTTAGAGATGTGAGTCTCTCGTATTGATTTCGGGCTTTTGAAACAAGCCTGCAACAGTGGGCTTTGGTGGGCTTTGGTGACAGATTTGAGAGCCAGGTGAGTGCAAGGGAAGTGACCTGGGCTCAAAAAGCCTTAGACCTTTTTGGTGTGACAGTAATCTCGCTATTAAATAAAGATTTAGAGATTATTGAGAAAAGTCAATTGCACCGTGTTTCAAAATGACATTTCGAAGTGCAGTAATGATTTTTTTAAAATAATTTTTTTAAATATATCAAAATATTTTTTTATTTTTAAAATATAATTTTTTTATATTAAAATAATTAAAAAACATAAAAAAATAATTTCAAGAAAGAAAAAAAATCAAATTTATACCTACTTAGATTAGCAAGGAAGATGGTTAAAAACTCCAGGAGCACTTAATTAATTTATTTATTTATGATGAAGAAGTGTTTTAAAGTTGATTTAATTAAAAGGGCTTGATTAGCAACTCTAAGCTGCAAGGATCCTAACAATGTGTTTAGTGTATGAGAATATTTGGGAAATAATATGAAGGAAACGAGAGGGGAAAAAAAGGAGTAAAACTACGTTTCATCTGGTATAATTTTTGTAAAATAATTTTAGTTATTTTTATACTTAACTTATAAAAAATCACAAATATATCTAGTTAGAAATAACTTTGAACTTAAATAAAAGAGTTTATTAGAAAATTGAGTCAGGATTTTAATTTAATCAAAACTTAAAATTTTTAATTTATAGATTTTATTTATATAGCATATAATAACAAAACAGTTGTTTTTTAAAGTATTTTTTATTTTAAAATTTATTAAAAAAATGATAAAGGCATGCCATGAAGCTTTGTCGAGAAACATGAAATGTATAAATAGTAGAGGATAAAGAAGAAGGATTTTATGTGCGTGATTGGTAATGCAATGCGTCATGTTTTTATTTTATTTTTTATTTTATATAAACACGTTCAAATCATTTAAAACACACATGAAAAATAACATGAAAAACACATTAAATTAAATTTCAACTAAAAAAACAAATAATCATCATGGACTGAGTGATGGGTAACGAGACTCTTGTGAGTCAAAATGAGCTCTAGAAAAGTCGGTGTTACTGCCTTGCAAATGACAACATCATGTCGCCATCTTTGGACATCCTTCCTAAATGAAATCTTGAGAAATCACGAATTAGATCTTCTTTTTTGACGTTTTTCAAGATCAACTATCTAGACACAAGTAGTGTCGTAAAGTAAGAGACTATTCTCTCCTTGGGGCGAGCCTCTCGCGCTCGAGTTCGAATGGAAAATGACTCCCTCAACTTTTTAATTTAGCCTACAATTAAACATTATTTAGTTTTTAAACATTTATTTTTATAAAATATTATTTATGCAGATTAATAAATACATTTTGATAGTTCAAAAAACATAACAAATCAAAAAATATATTTTCATGACAACTATAGTTATCAAACCCGACTTTGGAGTTGACTCGGCCAAGAGATCAATTCCTGGGTTACACAGGTTGACTCGGATCAAACTAGGAAAATTAAAAAAAAAATTGAGATTTTAATATTTTATATGAAAAAATTAAAAAATAATCCATGTGGATATAACATGTATATGTTGTAAACAATTAAGTTGAAAATATTACCTCAAAGAGTTTTTTATTCCACATTGAAAAGATATTATCTTATTCTTCTAAGTGGAAGTATTAAAACCAAAAAGCTTTTTTATCCCATATTGAAAAAATATAACTTTTTTCTTGTAAATATAGAGCATATATACTAAAGAGCTTCAAATCCTACATTGAAAAAATAAAATATTCTTCTAGTATTTATATAGTAAACTTTGAAATGAGTTAGTAATCAAATAAAAAATATGAAAAAAGAGGGTCTCTAGGTAGAAGAAAAAAATAAAAAAAAGGACTCTACCGGGTTTTTATTGGGTCGCCCGAGTTCCGGGTTGACCCGGTAGGTCGACCAGTTTTCTTCGGCCCAATTACAGTCTCGAATTTCGAATGAAACAAACTCAACCAACCCTACTGGGTTCTGGTGGTAGCAGGGCCCACCGCTACCTAGTCCTGGTTACAGCAGGGCCCCAACTTTAGTGGACCCCAAAACCAATTTTAATTTTTATAAAATATAGAATGATAAAATCATAAAAAAAATAATAAAAAAAAATGATGTCGAACCACATTAAATTTTCAAACTCATTACTCATGTCATTAGATTAGAAGCACTACAAATTGAAAAACAATGAAGCTCAATCCCCAACAAATCAACTGTAATTATATAATAAATTACGATTTAAGAACGAAATTGAAAACATAAATCTTTTCATAAAAGGACCAGGGATAAAAATAAACAATAAAAAATATAAGGATTAAAATTGAAAAAACCAAAAGAAAAAAGGATATACATGTACTTTCTCTAGAAGACAGAAAGGAATGAAGAAAAAAGGAAACGACCATCGATGACAAACAACTCATCATTTGTCGTCATACCAGCAGGAAGAGGACACGGTGATGCTTTAAAAGACACGACTGAAGGGCAAGTTTGGCTACTGAATGGTATCGCACACGCCGCTCAAAAGGTGCGAACGTCATCAACGCTCCAACAACTTTTTTGAATAAAAAATTATTTTTTCAACTTAAAAATATCATGATGCCCTTCATGAGTCTGAGATTTGCAAAAAACAATGTGTGAAAGTACATAAATACCCCTAGACGGAAGCCTTGTTTTATCTTTTTTCTAAGGGTAAAAACGTGTTTTAATTTCATTCTAATAATTTTTTTTGACCCATGGACAAATAAGTAGCTTTATTGTTTTAAATTTTTCAAAAATATAAAATTGCCAACGAGTAAGTGAAAAAGATCAAATTACCCCACCACGACAGATCCTGTTTTTTCAATCAAGGATAAGATGGTAATTTCACGTTAGCAATCTAGAAAAACCCACGTACTGTGTATTTTTATTTAATGTGATGTTAAATATCGTGCGGTTCACATTTGACAAAATCCGATCAATATTTGCACGTGGAATTGCATAAGCGTTCGACATTCGATCAATTCTATGAACAATAGAAGAGAGGATCAAATGGATTTGGATTCAAAATAAATATATTTTTTTATAAAATAAAGCTCATCTATACAAAATAAGAAATATTCAAAAATTAAATAGAAATAAATCTTTTTTATATAAAAAAAAACTCCATTTAAAAATGGCCTGCAAAACCTGTGGTTTAGGTCATGAAATCGGGATAAACTGATAGAAAAGAAATTAAAAATAACCCCAAAATCAATTTTAATTTTATAAAATATAGAATGATAAAATCATAAAAGAAAATGAGAAAAAAAAATGATCTCGAATTGCATTAAATTTTCAAACTCATTACTCATGTCATAAGATTAGAAGCACTATAAATTGAAAAACAATGAAGCTCAATCCCCAACAAATCAACTGTAATTATATGATAAATTACGATTTAAGAACAAAATTGAAAACATAAAATTTTTCATAAAAGGATTAGGGAAAAAATATGCAATAAAAATATAAGAACTAAAATTGAAAAAACCAAAAGAAAAGAGGACATACATGTACTTTCTTTAGAAGACAGAAAAGAATGAAGAAAAAAGAAAACAATCAGCGATGACAAGCAACTCATCATTTGCCGCCACACGTCGTACCAGCAGGAAAAGGACACGGTGATGCTTTAAAAGACACGATTGAAGGGCAAGTTTAGCTACTAAATGGTATTGCACACGCCACTCAAAAGGTGTGAACGTCATCCACGCTCCCACAACTTTTTTGAATAAATTTTTTTTTCTCCAATTTAAAAATACCATAATGCCCTTCATGAGTCTAAGAATTGCAAAAAACAATGTGTGAAAGTACACAAATACCCCTAGATGGAAGCCTTGTTTTTATTTTTTTTCTAAGGGTAAAAACGTGTTTTAGGCCCCGTTTGTTTACTGGAAAGTAGTTTTCTTTTGGAAAGTGAATTCCAGGAAAGTGTATTATTTTCCGATGTTTGGTTGTGTAATGGAAAATAAGTTGGAAAACACTTTCCAGTGTTTGGTTATGTCATGGAAAATTAGCTGGAAAATAACTTATTAATGTTTTATTTTTTTCAAGTTTATTAAAATAACGAGTAACAAATCTTACAATTTAAAAAGTTGAATGAGAATGAAATTGAAAAAAAATATAATTTCATAAATTATCTCAAAAAAATAAATAATAATCAAAATAACAGAGTTCAAATCTAAAAAATAAAAAAAATAAAAAATAAAGAAATTAAAATAATAATAATTAACATTTCATAAATTATTTCAAATAAAATAAGTAATAATCAAAAGAATGAGGACCAAATTTGATAGATAAAAAATTTCAATTAAAAAATGATAAGGGAAAAGCAAATAACAATTATAAAAATGAGGACCAAAATTAATACAAAATTAATATAAAAATTAAATTCTAAGGGATGAAATTGAAAAAAAAATATTCAAAACAAAATATATATAGCAATCAAAAGTTTGAAGACCAAATTTAATATAATTAGCAAATAATATGACATTTCTAAATTTTTCACAACTTTCAGAAAGTGTTTTCCGCTCAAAATAAAAGGAAAACACTTTCCTGAAAATCAAGCCAAATTTTCCTTTGACTGGAAAGTATTTTCTGTTGACCGGAAAGTGTTTTCTGTTAACCAACTTTTCTAAAGGCAAATAAACACAAGAAAGTTTAGAAAGTAATTTTTCAAAAACAACTTTTCAAGAAATAAACACGGCCTTAATTTCATTCAAATAATTTTTTTTTTACCCATGGACAAATAAGTAGCTTTATTGTTTTAAATTTTTTGAAAATATTAAATTGCCAACGAGTAAGTGAAAAAGATCAAATTACCCCACCACGACGAAGGATCCTGTTTTTTCAATCAAAGGATAAGATGGTAATTTGAGAAATTGCAATCTAGAAAAACCCACGTTCTGTGTATTTTTATTTAATGTTATGTTAAATTTCGTGCGGTTCACATTTGACAAAATCAGATCAATATTTGCACGTGGAATTGCACAAGCGTTCGACATTCGATCACTTCTATGAACAGCAGAGGAGAGGATCAAATGGATTTGGATCCAAAGAGTAAAAATAAGACCTGACACTTGACACCGCCATTCCATGTCGGTATCTCCATGATACCACCTTGGTCAAGTCAAACGGTGTGATATTTATATTCTTACCCAATGATTCCCTGCCAGCTGTGCAGCCCATCAACCCTTTGACCAGGAGAAGGACCACCTCCCTTTGTTCCCGATCCATCTTTCTTGCGTGCCCTGGTTAAGCTTCCGTGTGATTATGTATTTCAACCCCTTTTTTTGAATTATTTTTGTTTGAAATTGATATTTATTTAAATATTTTTAAAAGAATTAAAAATTTATCATTTTAATATATTTTCAACTAAAAATTATTTTTATTACTATATTATTTTAAGTAAAACTAAAAAAAATATTCTTAGAGTTGATTCGATTGAATCTCATTTATATTTGACTGACTCAACTAGAATATAATTGAATTTCTAAAGTATTATTTGGAGTTATAATCCAATTGTACTTTTAAAATTTTTAAAATTTTTGTACCTGAAAAAACTTTAAATTAATATATTTAATTTTTTTTTTAATATGATGATGTTAAAAATTAAAAAAATATGTTTTTGATATATTTTTTTTAAAAAAAATAATTTAAAAAATAAATTATATCACCCTCCCAAACATGCTATTAATCAGTCTAGTTTCACCCAATATATCAATATTATTCAAAAACCTATCATTGAATATCTAAGTAATTCAAACTTGTAAGAATATATTTCACTTGATCCACCTTACCTGGTTCTAGTGATGAAATAATAGTTACAAGCTCATGGGATAAAATCCTTAGGTCACAATCCATCAAGAATTACTATGATAGAGTATCTGCAAGGCGTGGTCGGTTTAACCTCATACATGGTTGATCGTGACATGGCGTGATGTGATTAGTCAATGGTTAATAATGAGGAGGCACTGCCTCCTGCCAACACAAAGCCTATTCATGTCAAAGTATCTATCTTATCCTCCTCTGCTTCCATGTTAAAAAAGAGATATTCCTGCGTTCGTTCTCTATCTACTCTCCAATAATATATATGCACGCAGAGAGAGAGAGAGAGGGAGGGAGGGAGAGTCACTAGACAAGAGACTAGAAAAAAGTAGTTCGATCTTGTGTTTTTCCACTGTAACCTCCTCCCTTTACCCTTCTTTCAACTAACCACTTTAATGGCTGAAAACCTAAGAATCATCGTTGAGACGAACCCCTCACAGTCACGACTCAGTGAACTTAACTTCAAGTGCTGGCCCAAGTGAGTCTCTCTTAATTTCCCCTAGCTACATGTATATATAGATATGTAGTAGCTAGCTAATCATGTAAGTAATGATCTCTTTTCATATATGGCTGTGGTAGTTAATCCAGAGTTATGCTTCTTCGTTTTGTTGTCATGAAATAGATGGGGTTGCTCTCCAGGGAGGTATCAGCTAAAGTTTGATGCAGAAGAGACGTGCTATTTGGTGAAAGGGAAGGTGAAAGTGTACCCAAAAGGGTCGTTGGAGTTTGTGGAGTTTGGTGCGGGGGATCTTGTGACCATACCCAGAGGACTCAGTTGCACCTGGGATGTGTCTGTTGCTGTTGATAAATACTATAAATTCGAGTCATCTTCATCCCCGCCACCTTCTTCTTCATCGCAGTCAAGCTAGCAGTGTCCCAAATGTTATCTCTTCTTCCTCTGCATGATCAATCAATTTATTCTTTTGAATTTGGTTATGGCTAGCTTCTATTATTGAGATTCTTCTCTCTCCTCCTGCTTCTTTCTATATAATTTTTTTCTTTGCTGGGTGATGTACAAGGCGGTGGTGGTGGTGGTGGTGGTCTCTTGGTCAAAGAACGGGAAAACGATTAGTAAATTAATGCATGCGCTATATTCAAACCAATCTTCTTTTTCGAGTCTTTAAAAAAGCTTTTAATGTTCCCGTTGACTGGTCAAATCTAAGATATTTTTTATTTTTTCAATATTTCATGGTGAGAGGGATGAGTGGCACTTGTTTGCAGGGGAATGATTTGGACACCTATCTTTGTTTTTATCAATGAGACAGTACTCTGACTGCTGTAAAGACGAAGATGCCCTCTTCTGACTGCCTTTTGCAAAAACAGAAAAAACGTTTTAGGATACACGAAGTTGCAGGGTCAAAAATCAAATAAGTTGTTGATGGCTTTTATGATTCCTAAAAGCTAATCGAGGCAAAGGAATATTCTATCACCTTTAGGTGTTTTCTTTTTTGGCTTTTCGGTGGCCGTTGTTTTTTAAACTTTTTCTTTTTTAAATGCATTAGAATAATAATATATTTTTTTATTTTTAAAATTTATTTTTGACATGTTAACACAAAAAAGGTATAAAAATATAAAGAAATAAATTGAAACAATTTTTTTCAAAAACGATGTGCCGCCATGAAAACAAACAGGGTTTTAGTCTGAGAACTTGGGCTTCTTCTCTTGCTTTGGTTTTGATCATATTTAGAAAATTATAAGCTTCAATTCGAGTTTGGTCTGAATCATGGGTTAGTTTGGATTGTAAATTAGGTAAATTAACTTTGCATGAACCCAAGTTATGATATAAAACAATCAATAAATAAAAATACCAATTTAAAATAAAATCTAGTCCAAGTTCAATTGATGAGTCGTTTAGTTAAAACGGTGGGTTGACCCGTGATTCGGTGACTCGGGGCTTAGGACTGGTCAAGTTTCAAAAGAATTTTTTGGAGAACTGACCTGGTGTGAAACGATTAAAAACACAATTTGACCTGTGACCTGGCCAACTCACGACAACAATAGTCAAAATCATGTCAAAACTTCTATATATTTTTTAATTAATGTCATTTTTATTTTTTTATAAAATAAAAAATTTTGTTTGACCTAGGTTCTCGGGTCAACTCACCTGACACGTGACTCGGTATTTGTGTCGGATCGACTCTCAAAAAATAAGATGACAACCTAAAATTAATGGCAAAATTGAAAAGAAAAAAAATCAAATTAACATAAGAATCCAAAAAAAAAAGAAACAAATTTGAAAAAAAAAATCAAGATCATGGATGGATCCAAGGATGATATTGAAAACAAATTAAAATTTGATAAAAAAATTAAGAATCAAAATTTAAAATAAAAAAAAAACTAAGGTCCTGGCCTTAAATATCATCAAACTTTAAATTGAAAGGTAAAATTTAAAAATAAAAATAAAATTAACAAAAGAATCCCAAACGAAAAAATAAAAATAAAGAGAATAAGAATCAAACTTGGAAAAATTAAAACCAATTATGGATCCAGGGGTGAAATTGAAAACAAATTAAAATTTGATCAAATGGCTAATAATCAAACTTAAAAAAAGAAAAAAAAAACCAAGAAAACCTAGGCGAAACATCCTAAACCTGATTTAATCTTAGAAACTTGCAACTCATTGAATCATGGATCTGAGTTCAATCAAGAAACTTAATTGTCAACCAATTTAATTTTGAAGGATGAAATCATTGAAAAAATATTAATAAAAAAACTTGCAAAAGCAAAAAAAACAAGAATGAGGAAAAAATTTAAGAGAATAACAGTTGTGAAGGACAAATCCTAGACAAAATAAATAACAATTAAAACAATGAGTATCAAATTTGAAAGATTAAAAAATCATAGGCGATGTAATTGATTTTTTTTAATTTGATAGATTATTTATAGATTAAAAAATGATATGAGGTGAAGTTGACAAAAGTTATAAAGGGCTAACCCAATAAAATCAAACCCAGAGATTAAGAAAAAAAAAGAATTAAAAAGAATAAAAATTAACTAAAAAAAAAAGAAAAAACCAAACAAACCCGAGCGAACCTCCCAATCCTGGTATAATCTCTAAAACTTGTAACTTCTAAAATTCTAGATCTGAGTTCAATCAAGAAACGTGACTCTCAGCATATATAACTTTGAATGATGAAATCACGTAAAAAATATTAATAAAAAACTTGCAAAAGAAAAAAATAGCAACAAAAAGAATAGGGATAACATTTGATAGAAAAAAAATAAAGGAGGATGAAATTTGAAGAAAAAAATGATAAACAAATTAAATTGCTATTAAAAGAATGAGGATTAAAGTTAAAGATTAAAAAATCATATGGGGTGAAATTGATAAACATTTGTAATTTGATAGATTATTTATAAATTAAAAAATGATAGGGGTGGAATATAAATAAATTGTTGAAAGCTAACTCAATATAATAAAAAATGCAAAACAAAAAAAAAACAAAACCCAATTTTTTTTTAATAAAAAATAAGAAAATATTAGTTTAGAAAAAGGAAAACATACTCAATGAACATTTTAAATCTGATATAATCTCTAAAAGTCACAACCCGTGAAATATTTAACTTGGATTTAATCAAGAATAGTGAGGATAAAATTTAATAGAAAACATCAAAGGAGAACGCAATTTAAAAAAAAATAAAAAAATGATGCCAAATAAAATAAACAATAATTAAAAAAATAAGGATTAAATTTTAAATAAAGAAAAATCATAGGGGTGAAATTAAAAAATATTTGTAAAGACCAAGCAAACCCGAGTAAATATCTTAAACCTGATCAATTTTTAAAACTTTTGAAATCCTGAATCTGAGTTCAATCAAAAAGTTTATGATCATTCAATTTAAAAATATAATTTTTAAGAAGTCGTCAAATAAAAAGGATTGTTAATCAAAAGAATATGGATTAAATTTGATAAGAAAAAAAAAAAGAGTGAAATCATCAAATAAAATCATTTATGATTTAAAATAAAAACTTGTCAAGGCTAAAATTTTGACAATCAAAAGAAGAGGGATTAAACTTGATAGGAAAAAAAAACAAAGGAGGATAAAATTGTAAAACTAAATCAATTGAAAAAATAATTACAAACAAAAAAATAGCAAAAAAAAGAATGAGGAACAAATTTAATAAATTATTCAAGATAAAAAAATCATAATCAAAAGAAAAATAACCAAACATGAAGAACCAACAAATTCAAGGGTTGTTCTTGAATTTTTAAGGGTCTCGTGTGAAAATTTAGGTGCAAGAAGAGAGAAGAATGGGGGACAAGAAATGGCCTCCAGTTCCAAACCGCCGAGAATCTTGGCATGCGCGTCACCTCATTTGGTTCGGGGCACCGAGACCTTTCAAAGAACCACCCCGGAAGGCCGCGTTTTATGACCGGATAGGTGTCCATGCCCCAACATGTTTTATTTATATTTAATAAATATAATTTACAACAACGTCCCTGAACGCTCTTGAAGATTATAATAAAAACAATGTAAATTGATGAAAAAAAGTGATTAGATGAGAGTTTAATTGGTTTTATCTTCAAGACCATCAAAACAATTACACTATTCCAAAAATAATGAAAATACAAAAATGTTCGTGAGTAGTTGATATTGAATTATTTTATTCAGGTTTAAATTGATAATTTTACTATATAAAATAAAACAAAATTACCGACATAATTTTATATAATTTTAAAAATATAATTGTGTCATGATAAAAAGACAATTTTATCTCCAAAGCTTAGTATATTGTTTTTTTTCTAAAAACAAATCCATAATTATACTGTTATAATAAATAGTAATTTGTATCCTGATGAACTTAGGCCATGTTTGTTTCCTGAAAAGTAGTTTTCTGGAAATCACTTTCCAAACTTTCCTGTGTTTGTTTGCCATTAGAAAAGGTGGTCAACGAAAAACACTTTCCGGTCAACGAAAAACACTTTGCAGTCAAAGAAAAACACTTTCCGGTCAACAGAAAATACTTTTCAGTCAAAGAAAAATTTACTTGGTTTCTAGGAAAGTGTTTTCCCTTTTGGCTGTTTTTGTTTTCCGGAAAGTGGTTTCCCGGAAACCACTTTCCAAACTTTCATGTGTTTGTTTGCCATTAGAAAAGTTGGTCAACGGAAAACACTTTCCAGTAAAAGGAAAATTTGGCTTGGTTTTCAGGAAAGTGTTTTCCTAGAAAATTTAGGCGGAAAACACTTTCAGGAAATTGTGAAAAATTTAGAAATGTCATTATTTGCTGATTATATCAAATTTGATCCTCAAACTTTTGATTGCTATATATATTTTGTTTTGAATATTTATTTTTTAATTTAATCTCTTAAAATTTAATTTTTATATTAACTTTGGTCCTTATTTTTATTATTGCTATTTGCTTTTTCCTTATTATTTTTTTATTGAAATTTTTTATCTATCAAATTTAGTCCTCATTCTTACTTATTTTATTTGAAATAATTTATGAAATGTTAATTATTATTATTTTAATTTTTTCATCTTTCAATTTTTTTATTTTTTATTTGATCTCTATTATTTTGATTATTATTTATTTTATCTGAGATAATTTATGAAATTATATTTTTTTTCAATTTCATTCTCATTCAACCTTTTAATTTGTAATATTTGTTCATTATTATTTTAATAAACTTGAAAAAAATAAAACATTAATAAGTTATTTTCCAGTTCATAACCAAACACTGGAAAGTGTTTTCCAACTTATTTTTCATTACACTATCAAATATCGGAAAATATTTTCCCGGAATTCACTTTCCTGAAATTTACTTTCCTCAAAATTTACTTTGTAAAAAGAAACTATTTTCCAGCAAACAAACGGGACTTAACTTACTCAGGGATTAGTTTTTTGTTTTTTTGTTTTTTTTGGTTAACTGGGTCCCATCTCTTGCTGTAGACTTAGGTAGGCTGTCTTATTGTGCTGTGCTGTGCTTCCGTGGTGACTGATTAAACGCTGCCGCACTTTCGGCTTCCAACGTGTTCTTTTTTAATATTAAACAGTCTTGAAATCTGACTTTTTCGGAGTCAATGAGCTCCACTCTTCCATCCAAAGCAGTATTGCTTGTGCTAATTAATCTCCTAAAAGTAATGGAATATAACCTAACCAAGCACCAAACACTCAGGGATATATGAGACGTAGGTCTATTATTATTATTATTATTATTATAGTTACTATAAAAAACAGTGGGGGTAAAGTCATTGTGAGGAGAAACATCCAAGGCTCGGCTTTTTATATGTATTACGAGGAGAAATATTGGGGATTCAAACAGTATATTAGCTATTTTATTTTTTATTAGGGTAAAGTTATTTTTTTTATGGGATTTAAATGTTATTAAAACAGCGATTTAGTCATTCACTTTTTAAAATGTACAGTGAAAATATTTTGTTGCCCTTGAAAGCTAAAAGACTTAGCCTTTCATACCGGGAATTTTGTGTATTTTCCTATTTATTTGTATAGTTAATTAACGATTATACCCTTCAAAGCTAAAAAATATTGGAGGTGGTTTTTTTTGTCATTACACAATTTTGCATAGTAAAATAGCATTTATAACCCTTGACTTGAAAAAAAGGGCTGGATTGGGAGGGTATTTTCATCTTTGCAAATTGTTTTTTTTTAATATTCATATGTTATTGGTTATGTTTAGTAATTTGCATTATTAAAAAATTAATAAATCAATTAAAGAGGCTGATGCATGTTGTTCACGCATCAACGTCTCGCGTGTCATTATGGAGGTGTGTGGGGCGTATTCCGGTAGCCAAAAGCTATCGATCGTTGTCTCATTCGTCGCGTTAGGTGATGGCGCAGCTACTAGAGTGGCGTGTGTGGTCAGGCTGGCGACAGTTCAATGGCTATGAAGTTTTTTCCTCTATTTTTTTTTTCTCCCCAGAGCCTTGGTATTCATGCAGAGCCTTTAAAAAATCAGTTGTATCATATATTTTGTATTTGTTTTGAATTTGATCATCATTCTTTTGATTTCTACTTTTTTTCGTTTTAATGCTTCTTGAAAGTTTTTTTTAATTATGTCCCTCGTCGTTTAATTTCTTTAGATTTTTATATTCAATCTAATCTTTATTCTTTTGATTGCTATTGTTTTATTCTTTTCATTAATTTTTTTTATTTTGTCATTTAGAATTTAATTTAATTTCATTTGGTTTCCAATTTTGTATCCAATCAGGTTTTTTTCTCTTCTCACTCTCCTCTCTCTCATTTCCTAGAAATTCACGCCTAACCTTAAAAAAAAAAACAATTGTACCCTTTGATTTGTGATTTGATCGATTTTTGGCCTTCTTGCTTTTGATTAGTGTTTATTTGGTTTTGATGCTTTTTGAAGTTTTTTTTTTTAATTTCATCCTTGGACATTTATTCAATTCGATTTTTCAATCCAATTCGGCCCCTCTACTTTTGATTTCTATATTTATGTGTTATAATTTTCTTGATTTTTTTTTTCAATTTCTTCCCCTCCAATTTTATTGCATTTTTTTTTTTTAATCTATTTTTTGTCCTACTTCTTTTGATTGTTGTATTCTTATCTAGATTAATTCAGATCGATCCAATAAGATATCTCAATTCTATTATTTTCTAAAAAGATGTTCTAAATTTTTATTAATCAAACAATATTTTTACTAGTTATCTAAATTATTTTTAAATCTATCAAGCCGATCACCTAACCTACAATTCGAGCCTTAAATCAGGTCAACCTCAAATCAAATAGAGAACTTTACTATTTATAACAAATATGAAGTGATAAGAAATATAACTCAGCATGAAACTCATCTTCCTCGTAACATTTGCTTAAAGCATGTGTTTTTTGAAATTACATGTATTTTATTTTACTGGTGATTGCCATGCATCATTGCTTGAATCAAAACTCGAAGGCATCATAGGGTAGAAGAAAATAAAGTGTTTCTACCTTGTTATATTTTTTGAGTGAGAAAAATGTTTCCTTCATCCGCTAACATGACAGAGGTAAAGTCTAGGTGAGCTAGCACCCATTTAAAAAGAGGGCAACATCTACTTATTAAATAACAATTCATTTTGGGCAATAAAAAACAGTTCAATTGAAAGAAGGAAAAGTTTTTTTTTTTTTTGGTACAAGCATAAAAGGAAAAGGTGGGATTAAAAGGAAAAAATACAGACTTGTATTAGTATACTACTGAGGCACAATATTTTACATTTTAGCACATAAATCAGAATACATTTCCCAATTTTAGGAAATCAGGAAATGTAGATCTCCGGAAGTTAGTCAAACCTGCTTCAAATCTGGTACTGCAAGACGCGCAGCGAATGTTAAACATCTGCCTCGTATACAATGGTGTGAGCTTTCTGGCCCCATGGTAGCAGACATTGCAGAACCTCAGTAAACGTACGAACATTGATAGGGCAGAATCTGAAATTTCGATACGTTGTATAGAAAAATGAAATAAGGTGACAGAGTCAATACCACCAGGCCTGAGCTGCACAGATTGCACAAACTGGAATCATGGGGTTTTAACCTTCTAGAGCATATGTCTGCACCTGCAATCGACACAAAAGAAGAAGAAGAAATTACATACTATCAGAAGTCGGATAACTTAAATTCTTGAAAGCAGTGGGATTGTATTGCCGACAATCTACAATGGAGGAAAAAAAGTTCTCAAATTTTGCCATGGAAACAGGGTCAATCTCCTTTCACAATAACAATTGCTGATTTTATTTTTACAGGGTAAAGTATTTGGTTTGCTCCGAGGGACAAGAAAATAGCAGGTAGAGAACTCACCAACATGAACAATTTAAGGCACTTGACAAAACAAAACAAGCTCGACATGAACTAACAGAGTCATACAAAAAAAGCTACCCAACCTAGCACGTTTCCCATTATATGGCAACCCGGTTCCTGTTAACAAGAGGTAAACACTAACATGTGAACGAGACAACATGAACCAGCCAGATCATTTGGGAAAAGCTCAAACAACCACCTTACACCCCGATTCCCATTTGCATTCAAAAGGTGAACTGATACTGTATCATAGCAAATCGCAGTGCTGCTGAAAAGGGTGCGCATGGGAAAAAAGGGAAAATCTCAAAAAAAATGATAACCCTTAGTTAATAACAAATTTATTTCACATCATTTTTCCACTTTTACATTTAACACTGCATAAAACTTTGATAATCAAATAGTGCTTTCTTTTTATTTTAAGTGTAATTGCACTGGTGCTCGGTTCTGCCATCCAGAGTAGATTCATAATTGGAAGCATGCAAAAAAACAGGGAACTGAAAAATGTCATCCTCTAGTCAATAAAAGGACAGAAGAAAACATGAAAAAAAAGAAGAAAATAAAGCAACCTTTCATTCTATTCTACCTCAGCCATGTTCTCTTCAGGAAAGTAACTTGGTCCTGTACAACAAACACCATGGGCACCATCATACTTGAGGACTCTAAGTTTCCCTTCCTGCAGTTCACCAAAAACGGTTATGCAGTTCAAAAGTGCAGACTAATAAGATCAGCATGATCGAAGAGAGGTGTAAACCTTGGTTCCATAAACAAGACCTCCCCCAGCAAAGGGATGAAAACAAGCGACATTGACCTCATCCTCTGCACTAGGAAGCACTCTCACAAGTTCCATATCTGAAACTCTGTAAACCTGATTGACAGAAACAGAGGATTAGACCAAATTCTGGTCTACAGTAGAGATGGAATTGCAAAACAACCATCAGCGATAACCTCAAAAGAACTAGATTCCCAGAAGTAATACAGATGGTATATAACCCTTTCTGCTAAAATAATAGGATTAAAATTTCCTTTTCCAAAGAATTTTTCTTTTCCAAATTCAAAACCATTGTTTTCAATAATTGTGGCAATTGCAATCATGGCTCTGGTTGTTAATTGGAAGCACATACATTACCCATCGAGGATCATCTTGGCACATTTACACTCAAAGAAACCATTTCCAGTACAACAAATTTCTATGTTTTTGTCTATTATTAGCACAATCACTTCCAGATTTTATTGCTATTCAAGATTCATCCCTTCATTATCAAATAGAAAAACTATCTCAATCAATTCTCTGTCAGCAGATCACAAACTATGTTTGCCAGAGCAACAATTTTTTGCTTTATAGGAGAGCTACCTCTGTTAATTAGCTCTTGCCCAGGCAACAAGTGTTAAAGCATGCCTATGTTAGTGAATAAAGCAGAGAGTTGAGTTGTTTTTACATGAATGAAGCATAAATCAATATGGAAAAGGACACCTTATTGCCAAATAACAATCACCTAACTGAAAATTCTCAAGTAAAAGCGGAGGAAAATTAAAGGGCAGAGGGCATGAAAATGAACTTTATACCTCCAAAACCGTATAGATAGGTGATTTTGTTTCCCCATCAATGACAATGCTTTTTAGAAGGGATACGTGGCGTCGACCGTAAGCCAGTAATATGTGCTCAGATGTTGGTGAGAACTGAACATGGCATCAAATTCAATGCACAGCAATATTAAACCAAAACAGAAATGTAAATGAACAAGCAAACATATGATCCTCAAAATCCACACCAACATAATTAGAAATCCAAACACATGAGATGAACATATTCAAACTGGTATATAAAAGAAAATAAAAGGTATATCAGGACTGGATATTCTAATATTTGCAAAATAAGTACTCAATAGTGTTATCTCTGAGTCACAGCATGTAAATCTCAGAGCATCATGTCTGAGGGTTCTTTTTCTTCCTTTACCAAAAACAAATGAAGAGCAATTGAGGATCTCAAAAGTCTAGAACACAAATTGTCCTCTCACAGAGTCCAGCCCGCAAGAAACTAATGACAACAAGGACAAAAATAAAAAAAGATGTAAACATTACTGATAGACCAGAATTACAGCTCAAAAGGTCCTTTTGTTATCAACTTAGCCAGAAGTGCTTAGCGCCACAAAGAAGAGCATACAATGAATTACAATTCAAAAATCCCCCTTCAGTTACCATTTTAGCCAACTGTGCTTAACAGTTAACACCACAAAGAAGTGCAACAGCATGTCCTTTACAAATTAAATGCGATTGTATGTTGAGAGTTCAAATGAAAAATCAAGGGCACACTAATGAGCTGAAAACCAGCAGAAAGAAGAAGGGTAAGATTTGAGCTTATTATGCCCAATACATGATACCCAATCAGCAAGTGGCCAATTTGTTTTTTGCATTTTGTTGCAAAGAAAAAAGGCCTGATTGTAATGGAAATAAACCAGTAAATATGATGAAAACATATACATCCGACATTTTCTTTCATCTATGAAAGATCACTGACCTGGATTGAAGTCAAACAATGAGCAGCTCTAATTGCACGTGACACAAGCACTGAACCAAAACTGCATGAATAGAAATTTGGCAGATAAGATAATCACTTCTTTGGATGAAAGAACAAGAAAAATCAAGTGCACAGTAAGAGCTGGCTAGAATTTTACGTTGCCTCCTCCAGGGAATATATGCGAAGCTCGTACATAACTTGGTGAGCTGATATTGGGTGTCGAGTAGGAGAAGTTGCGGTTCCAGTATCTTGATGGACAAGCGTTTGTAAACCAGGATCAGCTTCCATATGGGGCAGCATGCAAGCAACACAGGCAGCTAAATATCTTCCACATGGTGAAAAATGAGCACCCATTTCACTGAAAAAACAATAGTTGTCAGAGGCACATAAAGTGAATATATTAAACGGCCAGCCAGAATGTATTAGTAAAATGCAACACCAAAAGACTTGACCAAGCTGGCCATTATGACTTGAGACAAAATTGAAGCTGTTATTTGATGTTCACTAAACATAAAGATGCAACAAAAACACCCCATCCATGCTGTAGCTAGCAAAGAATGCAGTAAGGAATCAACAAATAGATAATTTCTTTTCAGTCCAAAATTCTTATTTCCATCATGCCGATTGGTTAAGTAAAAATCATAGGAGAAGCAAAAAGAAAGGGAAAAACCATAGCCTTCAACATACCTACAAAGGACAGCATGAGGTATGGTTAAGCAACATTTATCAGAATTGAGTGGAGCACAAGGATGTTCTATGTCATGTGACCACACTCTAAGCTTTACGGTGCATGGTAACTCTGCAGCAGCTGCCAATGACGTGGCAATTTCAGATTGGATTCTATTAAATAAGGGCTGATTATCAGTACCCTCGTGTTGCATATTGATGGGAGCCACACTTTCCCCAGATTCAGGCACAGAGAACCGGGAGCGTGAAACGCGATGCCGCGAGCCAGATCTCCCAGAAACCCCAGATAGGCTGGTGCTTCCAGGCATTGCTAAAGAAGCCACTGCAGCTTCCACATTCTGAGTAGACAGATAAGATGCTAATGAGGAAGGACCGAAATACTGGGCTGAAAGTTCATGACCACCACTATTAAGAGGAAGTGTCGATGGAACACCAGCTTGGCTCTGACCCATTAACCATCCTTGCAAAAAGGGTGGGAGCTCCCACCTCGTGGAGTCTCTGGAGGGTAGAAACTGCTGAAGTTGCCCAAAATCAGTGGACTGCTGCCTAACTGAAGTATGTGCAGGTACTCCATCCGTTGCACTATTACCAACACCAAATGTCTCTAAATTAACAGAGTTTCCTTGTGGGTTCCCCCCTACAGACTGCATTTCATCGGTCTCCATGGCATCTTCTCTGCTGTTAGAAACACTATTTCCCATTCCAGACGGGAAAGCATTACTTACTATACCTTCTGCACTGGTATATGAACTAGAAGGGACTGCAGGAAATGTCTCCATGGGAGATACCAAGGGATCATATCTATCTGCTGCATTCGTATCCATTTGAGGCTGGGTTGAAGTAGAGGACTCCACTAGCATTGTACATGAATTGACATGTCTATTAACATCTACTCTAGTATCATCTATGGAAAATGAAGGCACGAACAGCAAAGGAAAGGACACAAGAGGTAGTTCAGAAGCCAAGCTAACACGATCATTGGACTGACCATTTGCGACAAAAACAGCAGGAGGAGGATATCTCGGGTAACCGGGAGATGTTGCCCGTGTCATCGAGGAATCTGAAGAGTCAAGATCATTGACCTGCATATCAGTCCAAAAATGTAACCTGCGCGATAGAATGAGTAAATAATCAAATAAGTGAGCTTTGAGTTATTCACCTCAGCAGTCAAGAGAAATGGAGCCCCGTGCGGGTGAAAATGCACTGCTCGAAGAGAACGCCTAGTCCTCAATACAATGGTTGGTGAAGATGCCTCCCCTCTCTTATTGTAGTGCCATATGTACAACTGACAAATGAGATTGAATGTCAACATGCATGTTAAACTACAAATTCAACACAACACGATCCTCTAACAGAGTGGAAAAAAAATCACACACACTGAATTATAGTAAATGTAATATTAAATACCTTGTGACCTGATGCAACAGCCAGCAATTCTCCTTCTGCATGGAAAGCAATGGAAGCAATAGGACGATCTGTGAGGGGAAACAAATTCACCTTGTCATACAAGCTCAACAACTATAGAAGAAGAAAAGCACTTAAAAATAATAGAAGCATAAAATTGAACTTACAGAAATCACGAGATCCTATACACTCTGATGTGTTTGCATCCCATAAGCGAACTTCATAATCCAAGCTTCCACTTGCAAGAATTTCCGGATGCAGTGGGTGGAACCTGACCTATAAAATTAAGACCTTTAATATGGAGAAGATAACTTAAAAAGTTTTTCATTGGCAAGGCATTTGGTTTGAGATAAAAAAAGAAGAAGAAGCAATACCTTTAAATGGGGAGAAAAGGAAAAAGAACGGAGATCAACAACAAAACTATGATTGTATATGAAAGATAATGGGAATTGGTTGCGCAACAAAAAGGAAAGGGGAACAATAACCCTTAATAATATGCAGTTCTTGTAATTGATAAATTGTCTAGACTACCATAGCACTAATTGAATATACTGCTAAAAGATAGTTATAAAGCCCTGACCAAAAAAATCAGTATGTTCACTGAATATATTTTATTCCTGGTACTTTTTAGCATGAGATCTCAACGGAGCAGGGGGGAAAAGTGCTAAAACTTCACATTTAAGCCTATGCCAAATAATTGCAATGAGGCATGCAATTTACCAATTATTCATTCATGAGTAACTGGTCCGAATTACAAGAAATCAAAGAAAAAGAGCAACCATTTATGTAAATCCTTGCAAGAATTCCAAATTCAAACTTACCACCCACGGGGTCCTCCGGTGACCCATCAACACCTTTAAGCAATTTCCAGTTTGACAATCGATTATCTTCACCGTGTGATCACCACTGCGATTAAAAGCAAAGAGAACTAAGTACAACTTCCAGTTGCGCATGACCAGAAAAAAAATCAGAGTGGGAAAAAAAACTCACTGCGTAGAAGCAAGTGTTTTTCCATCAGGACTAAATGCTGCTGCTATGGTCGACCTTGGAGGAGGCACCAACGGGCAATACTTGGCCGATAAATGCCGCAACGACTCCGCCTCAACCCTAAATCACAAAACAAACTCAAAATGTGAAGCAACCAACACTCCTACAAAAGATAAAAAAACAGCACATCCGTTACCACGAAATAAGACCGCGTTTTGCATCTCTAGCTTGCTCAGTTTTAGGTGAGGACGACGAATTCGAATTCCAATGAGCATCTTCTCCCCACCGCCTTTTCGGTGTGTGCTTCGTTCTCGGACAAATCTCTCTCTGCACTAACAAACAGAAGGCATTTCTACCACTGAAAACATCAAAACAAATCACACACACCAAATCAGCACCAAAATTCAATCAAATTCACCTCCCTACCAATTTCAACTTCAATTTAATCTAAATTCTAGCTCTTGTCAACCATCACCACAATCAGATGCAAAAAATATTCAAAATTCTTCAGAAATCTGACCTTTGAAGAGGATTAGTGGAGGCAGGAGAATCGAGCGGATTTCGATCCAACGGAAAGGACAGTCCGGTCATTTCCTTGGTTGCACAATTCAGATTCATATGGAGAGAGGAAACTGAAGCTAATCTTCTGCAATAATATCGAAGATCGTAAAAAATTAGAGAGATAGGAACCCTAATTCATTGATAGATTTGGATCGAGAGGCTCGTCGATGTATAAGAGAGGGGGAGCGAGAGGGGTACGCGTGTTGGATTTTGGATTTGAAATGGCGAGAAAACCTAGTAAAGGAAAGAGAGGAAGAGGAGCTGATGAGCTAGGAGCCAATAGGAGAAGGGGGAGAAAAGAAGAGAAGAGGAGAATTGTAGAGAAAACGAGGTTAAAAATGTTGATTTACTGTAGTAAAAAGACGTGGTTAATATTGCTATTTTTGTTACTGTATTTAATATTATCTTACCTTGATGAGTTTGCAAATTGGACCAACTTTGTATTGTAGTTTTAAAATCTAGATGACCTCGAGATATAGAAGATTGGTTTGAATTAAAAAATAATAATTATATCAAAAACACATTAATTTTTTTTTAAAAAAATTGTCTTGATCACACTATATTAACTTGTGTAATTATCCTACAGATTTGGATTTTAAAATTATATTTTGTTTAATTATTAATTTGTTATTATAAAGGGTGAATACTATATGTGTTTTTTATTAGATAGAGGGCTGCAATGTTAATATTCTTTAGGATTTAAATGTTAATAATAAAAGTTTTAAGTGGATACATCAAATTAGTTGTGGTGGATCTAGGGATAAAGTATGCAAGTAGAAAGGGGTAATTATATATAGTTTGGTTTTGTATTTGTCAAAGAATCATCTCAACCCAATAGTTTAAGTTGTTAGGTGAGGTTCCAAGGTATAATTTATATTATTCTCTAATACACCTCCTCAAATAAAAGCTCTTTGAGCTGGAAACTTGTACAAGTTCACATTACCTTGTGCTTGATGTTTATCAAATAAATAAGGATAGTGAAATTCGAACTCGTGACTATTTAATCATAAAGCTCTGATATCATGTCAAAAAACCATCTCAACCTAATAACTTAAGCTGTTAGGTGAGGTCTCAGGATATGATTTATATTATTCTCTAACACACCTTCTTAAATGAAAACCCTTTGAAAAAATATTTGCAGCTGTTGCCTTTTCAGTTTCACGTTTTTTTTCTCTAACAGTATTGTACATATCTAAAACCAAAATAATTATTTAAATTTGGTTTTTTAATATTCAAACCTAACTCATTTAGGTTTTGGGTATCCGTAACCCGAACCCAAATACAATTTACAACTATTTAATATATAATTTGATAAGTATACATATAATTTCTTTTAATTTTAAAGTTATTTTTTTTATTTTGAATCGGATCCAAGTATACCAGCATTCATGCTCCGTTCAAAACCTAACATTTTGTATTTGAGTTTTACCAAACTCGATCGAATCTAAAAAGTTTCTATTTATTTAGGTCAGTCTGGAAATGTATCCTTCGAGTTTATATGAAATTATCATTTCTAATTGAAGAATGGATGAATAAGGAAGAGAGGAGACTGGAGGTTTACTTTGTTTATTATTTTTCTATTGCTTAATCAATTCACATGCACGTCAAAGCAAGCAAGCAATCAAATTTTACATTCTATAACACAGTAAACTAACAAATAATATATGGATGTCAGTTGAAAAATGTCATCGTTGTGTTGGAATTATTAAGGAACTTTGGATAATAAGGTTTCGTAGAAACTAAAATATTTTTCTTGTTTACATATATTTATTTTTAATTTATTTTACATGTACAGTTTTAATCAAAAACAAGTTTTTAAAAGAATTTATTTTTTTAAAATTGCAACTAAAATTGTTTTTGTTAAGCTTTTTTTTTTAATCATAACTGTAAAAGCTACCATAATGTTAGATATGCACCTGATATATGTAACTAACCTCCTGAAAAAACACTAAAACTAAAAATACAGAATGAACACACCGACCATTACAAAAAAATCATTTTATATATATTTGGAAATGGAAAACCTCTTTATTGCTCCTTAACATGTAACTAAGGTCACAAGTTAAAAAATTACAAGTTTATTATTTATTTTTTTAATTATTTTTATTTTTATTTGGTTCATAAATATATTTTTTTTAAAGGATTTTATTTTTTTTCAACTTAATATAAGAAGTCAAATATTGCTCCTTTTTTTCTCTTTTTAGTTTAGAACCCCTATAATAGTTCTATAATCATTTATTAAAACAAATTAATGTTCAAAATAGACTCATAACTAATATAATCAGGGCTGTTTAGTTTGTATTTCAACAAACTACCTAAAAAAAATATTTATTAATGAAATTTTGAATCGATGATTATGTGGTGAGACCTCTTCCAATAGAATTATGTATTTCTTTATGCTTGTTGTCTTTTCATCTATGTTGGTTAATAATAGAACCCAATGATTATTGGTGGTTAGTTGTTATATCCCGTTGAATAAGCACTGTTGGAAGAGGCCAAAGAACATGATGTGCTCATGTAAGAAGGGATGAAGAGGTTTTTTCTCATGAAAAAAAGTTTAAGACTCGATGATAGAAGACATGCAAATATAGATTATATAATTGACTTGTTGGTTGTTAAAGATGAGAACATTTAGGGATCATGAGGAGATTGATTGTGGATCTATGGATAACTCTGAAAACCCATTTTAAGGGCGAGAGTAGATAAGGCAACCTTCTGGTTGGGATGAGTATCGTGGAGATTTTAGTGGTCTCATTTATAATGAGATAAATGTGAATTGGTATTCTCAACCAATTTATAATATTTATTTTGATGATGGTTATGTTGATAATAATAATATAAACAATAACACAAATCACAATGATGATGTCACTGGTAATATCCTCGTTGATAAGTAATCAACTAGGTCTTCAATCATTTGAAGCAAGAGACATTTAAATCATTTCATTAATTTTATATGTAAATTAAAGCCAAGATCATGGAAAAATACTAAAAAAAACTCAATCTCAAATATAACAAAGTATAGGGAGGTCAAACTTGAAATTAAGAACACAAAGACCTATTTTCTCACAGAAAGGGTTAACTAATTTAATAATAAATTGAAGTGGATATTTTTCTTCCCAGTTGAGCGATGTTAAGATCATATAGAGCATTATTTGTCAAACATGTAAAATAGACGGTCTGTGTATTAGAAAAGTGGAATCATGTAATTAAGCTTTTCTCTTAAAGACGGTCTAAGGTATTTGAACTTAAAAGGATGTTGTATGGGTGCAATAAACATTTTTCATCTAATCATATGTACTAGGTTCTAAAGCAAATTGATATGATGTTTAATACTTTCATTCATGGCTAAATGTTTATATGCTATAAAGGTTGGTTTCAAACAAATCCTTTTGGGTTATAAGTGATGGTAAAATTGTGAAGGTTTGTTCGGTTAATATAGCAGATTTTAACCCTTTTATAGTCCATGAAAAAAGGTGAGTTTTCAAGAGTTTCCAATGGTGTTAATGTATGTGAGTTTGTTAATTATATGGGGCATGAAATTAGGGTAAACTCCGACAATGGTCATCTTCTTATTGTATTAATAATACATTTCTTATATGTGTTTCTCATATTAAGAATGACAATGATCTCATTTTTTTTAGAGAGAGGGAATGATGAGTTTTTTTAGAGAGAGGGAATGATGAGTTTTTAGTTGTTTCAATAAATATATATTTGAATAAAGAGAAATGAGACTTTTCAAATAAAATGTTAGAAAGTAGCATGAAAGTGAAAATGGTTATAGTGAATCATAAACATGAAAAAAAAACCCTCATAAAATAGTAAAGGTTCAAAAGACACTTAACATCATGAAAACAATTGTTCGTGTATTGTGCAATCTAGTTGTGGTAAAAGTCTCTGTTGATGGATGTAATGGATTAAAAAGGTTTGATAATATCCAATTACGTTTAATAATAACTTTTCTTGGTGATATTCGAGGCTAAACACCCAACTAAATTAAATGAAAAAAAGTAGACTCAATCAAGTCATAATACAAAATGGAATAGAGCCATGAAAGTGGTTCTTCTAAAACATCAAAGTTCTTATCTAAAGTATCCCTAGTTAACCCATAATTAGCCAACCAATCAGCCGTTAAGTTTGCTTCCCTGTAAACATGTGTAGTTTTTATCTCTCAATCTCTATCCAACAACCTCTTAATATGCATGACAAGATTATAATTCCTATCCATAGTAGCATTTTTCATGGTTATAAGATTAATCACAACAACAAAACCTGACTCTAATATAACCTTTCTAAAACCCTTTTGTCCATGTTAGCTCTAACCCCATATAAACTGCCCACAACTTAGCAGTTACCGAAGAGTAAACCCTATTATTCATAACAAAACCCATCAACTAGGTCCAAATACCATCTCGAATAACTCCTCCTGCATCTGTCATCCTTGGATTACCTTTACTGCAACCATCCACATTGAGCTTGACCCAATCTCCTACAAGATAAATCTAGCCAATCTACCTTAACTTTTTATTAGTGGTATTCTCCCTATTTTCATATGTTTAAAACATTTTAACATCCACCATCATTCTTTTTATAGCTAAAACAATATCGTACCAATTAACCTACTTCACACCAAAAACTCTTTGACATCTATCCTTCCAAATAAACAACAGTACAATGCCAAACTTTAAAGGTCAATCTACATTATGAGAATATCTGTTTCTCAAAGAAAGATTAGAAATCAACCAAGCATACCAATTATGATTGTCAAAATACCATCTCTTCCTAACCCTGACAAGAGATTCCCAAACCTTACTTGCTTTAGGATAATCACACATTTGACACAATTCTTCTTCTTCATCTCACATGTCACTTCATTGGTCATCACAACATAATGAGCCATGGTCTAAAGGAGCGCTTTAACATGTTCAATTCTTTTCCACTTCCAGATACTCTACCATAAAGGATCTCAATCCATCATAACATCGCTTCCCGTCTTCTGTAAAGCATAAACTGATTTAATTATGAAATTCCCATTAGTGGAGTGTTTTCAAACCATTGAATCAACTTTCATATTCTAATCATGAGGTATATACATAGCAATGATCATCATTATCTACAAAAGGAGTAAATGTATAAAAAAATTCCCACTTTTATTGCTTCTTATTTCTAACCATATTAGCCACTATGCAATCAACAATGTTCACTGGAACTTTAGTATTAGATAAATTAATTAGAGGACCATAGCCCTCCAACTAATCATCTTTCCAAAATAGCACCTTTTTACCATTTCCTAAAGTCCAACTCAAGCTTTCGAATACTCGAGGAATACTCGAGGCCACACCTGACAAATTGCTTTTCACAAAACAAAATCTTTATTCATAGCTTTTCTATTATTTGTCTCAACAGTACACTTTATATATTTAGCTTTTAAAAATCTCACTAACAAACTATTCTCATGTAACATACCTCATGCTAACTTCATTATAAATGCCCTATTCATCGTCTCCATACTTTTAATACCCAAAACACCCTCTTATTTAGACTTACATGATGTTTCCCAGTTGACAAGATTATTCTTATCCCTACCCTCATTATGGCCCCAAATGAACCTCCTATAGAGTTTTTTTTTTATCTTATTACAAGTATGCTTCGGAAGTATGACAACTTGCATAGGATAGAGAGGCACTGTGGATAAAATAAATTTGCACAATGTAATCCTGTTTGCCAATAAGAGATTGTTGTACTTCCACCCTGCAACTTTTTCTATAAACTTTCAAGTAAATAACTGTAAGTTTGTTTAATCAATCTTTGATGCAACAATGGAGCCCTAAGGTATTTACCTAAATCTCTAGAAACTTTGAAACCATTGTTCTTGCTAATATAACTTGTCAAAGAGATTGAAACATTCTTTAAAAGAAGTATTTTGGTCTTTGCCACACTAATTATTTGCCCCAATGCTTCACAGAAAACATTCAAACACTTTTGGTACCAATATACCTCCTCTTGATTAAGAATCTGATTATAATTTGCTAACAACTCTGCTTCCAGCTGATATAGATACTTGTTGCTCCTTTCTGTAAGAGCATTTTACATTCCTCTTAACCCTGTCAAAACCCTTTTCTTCAACTGAAAAATATTACCAGACACCAATTTATTCCAACTCTTTAACTTCTCTATCATAGACTTCAAAACCGATGGAAAATCCTACTCTTGCTTCCAGTTCTTCCATAAAAACCCAACATGTCTAGCCTAAATAGCCTCAAATCTAAAAGGCTTTTCCAAGACTTGAGACACTCCTTCTTGGTCCTTCAATTGAACTAGGATAGGATGATGGTCCAATCTGACTCGAGAAAGGACCAAAATATTAGCATCCTGAAACATTTGTCTTTATTAAGCATTCCCAAAACACCTATCCAATCTTTCATAGATTATCCCAAACCTTGCTTAGTTGCTCCTCTTTATGTGAATTTAGGTCCTTTGCTACCCAAATCTATTCATTTATATTCATGTACCTAACTTCCAAAATGACAACACCTACGAATATCCACTGGTGCTCCTATTTTTTATGAAGCCGTAAGGATTTCATTTAAATCCCTTATCATCATCCATAACAAACAAACCGTCCTAACAAATGTTGTAACCTCCTCAAAACACTGTTTTTTCATATTATAATTGGGATTCACATGCATAATAGTAAAAAATCAAGCATCCAAATTACCTTTATTTACGATCCTATGAATAAAATGTCTAGAAGAATTTAAAATTTTAATTCTAATCTTTGAATTATTCCACACCAACCACAAGCCTCTTAACATCCCTTAAGCTTCAACTCTAGAACTAGATTTAAAGTTTAATTTATTTGTAGTTTTATCAGCTAACACACCACTCACTCTAAGTTCGGTTATAGACATAACATCAAATTTAAACTTTATCTTCAAATAATGCATAATCGCACAAAACCTTTGTTTCCAGCTCCTCTACAATTCCAAAATAAAAAAGACATAATAAAAATTATTAGGGTCTTGTAAAATTTGGGCATACTCTTTATCAACATGAGAGCACCTCTAGGACTTCTTTCTCATCATTCATCTTATCCTTCTCGAGAATATCCATTATTATTAGGTCATCATTGTCTGCTGAATCAAATTTCTCATCCATCCAAGCTGAAACATTAGGTGGCTTCGGTCCCTACCTTTTTTCAATTAGAAATCTGCAACCTTGGGGTTTCATATGTAGCGACGTTATTAATTGGTTGCATAATCTCCATGAAACCAATCCCTCAATTTGCTAATTGAGTTACTCTCCTGGTTTCCATTTGTTACTTTTTTATTTTGCCCTTGCCCTTATCTATTCTAGAAACAAGACTGAAAGTAGATCAAAATCTAACATTCTCTCTCAATGTCACATTACCTTTTATTAATTCATTTAGCCTATCCTTATTTGTCTTCTTAAAAGCCTCAATACCACTTAGGCCCATTTTGTTTACTTGTCTCATTTGGCCCACTAGCCTTCTAGTCCTATCATTAAATCCATTAACATTTGTCTCTCTTTTCTTATACATTCCAACCCTTTCATTAACCATATTAATATCAAACTCATCATTCATGTTATCCTTATTATTATTCAATAACATATCATAACATGAATAAACGTTAATGTTTGTAATCATTACATTCGATTTTATGACTGCTCTAACAATTTCAAAATTCCAACCTCCATCATGTCCTCTGCCACTTTCCTATTCTGACGTTGACCCCGTCTTTCAACTATCATCCAATTACCAAAGGACTCTATTACCTCTGGACGCATCATTGCAACCAAAGCATTGCCTGACATGCCATCTTCTTTTGCTTCTTCCTGATTAAAATTTTTAGCATGAGGGCATACTTTTTTTGTGTGTCCACATTGCCCATATTAGAAGCAAACCAGATACAACCCTTCATACATTAAATATCGAACCCTTTTTTACAATTTAAATGTAACAAGCAAAGGCTTTGTGAGATCTACCTTTACGCACAATCTAGCAAAATTCCCCCTCATACTTATTGATGTATTCCTATCAACCTTTAAAGTTTTTTTAATTTTATTACCTATAGTCCACAACACTGAGGTGTCATAATATTCTAATGCCAAATTTGAAAGTTTAACCCAAACAATTACATTGTCTATTGTAGCCTCTTAGGGATCAAAGTTGGGATGCCATATACGAATCGTGAGATAATGATCAACCACCATCCAAGGACCTCCAAACAATACATGTTATTTGTCTTCAATATTGGAAAACTTCACCAAGAAGAACTCATTGCCCAAATTCGTTAGCTGGAAATCACCGTGTAATTTCTATATTGATTTAAGACGTTTGATCAGATACATGTAACCTACCCTTCTTCCTATAATTTTTATAACTAGGGTTTCTTTTTATGGTGCACGGATTCTCTTTTTTCTTCCATTAAAAGCTTGATAATTGGACAATCATCCTTCATCACAATCATCCTCATCATCTATGGATATATATTCCTCGATGGGACTGTCCTCCTCAGAATGTTACACCATAAAAGATTCTCCTATAAGAGAATCCTTATAACTATTCCTATATTTTGCCACTTGTTAAAAGCCATGCCTAGAATCATTATCAACAAACTCATTATTTTCTCTAATATTGACTTTCTTACTTAAACGTGCTAATAAATCAGACTATTCTATGGTTCTCTCGGTAGCTTCAGGAGAGCATAATGTTTAGCTGAAAGAATAACTTAATAATACTTAAAAATGGTTAGTTTCTATTATCTTAAGATCAAACAAACTTGGAAAAGCTATTTTTCTTCAATTTCCCACCACCCATGTGTGGACAAATTAATAGAGTAACTAGATATATTATCCTGATGGTTGGACAATATCAAATACAAATGAGGCAAGTTAGGTAAGGTTAGATCTGGTTAATCATCTTGTGATGCTTTCGGTAAATTTTAAGGTGGTTTTACATATGGAGTAAGGGTATTGTGAAAACCCGCTAAATTATAATCTTAGTAAAATAAATAAATTACCGAATAGATTAAATAAAAGGATTTCAAGTATTGTAATTGGATACAATAGAATAAAATATAAGATGTTATGGTGAAAATTAAGTAAAAAGAAGAGTTGAGTGATAAAAATAGAAATAAGAAGAAATGAGGGCCAATGTGTAAATAGATAAAAGTTATTATAAATGCTTCATTTTTTTCTCTTTTAGCCGTGAGCTTTAAACAAAGAGAGGGGGAAGAATTGTGTGATTTTTCTACTTAAATTCTCATTGATTTCACTAATTAAAGTGAGTAATTAGAGTGATTAACTTAATTAAACATCAAGAGGGGGTTGATTTTAAGGTGGTGAGTGCATTAGAGTAAGGATTTCAAGCTAGGGTTTGAAGAGGGAGAAGAAGAAAACTTGATTTTTCTTGCATTCTTTCCTTAAATCCTTATCAAAGTGAGGTAAATAACATGTTGCAAATGATTAATTCCTTTAATTTTATGTTTGATGAAGGATTATGCAAAATTATGATTATGTAAAGTTGTGGATTTATGTTATAATTTATAGGAATGATGCAAATTATGTTTGAACCATGTTAGAAAGCATGAATTATGATTGGGTAAGTGTTTAATTTTAAGTAAAAGAAACAAAAATTATTTATCCTCATTTTAATTGAATATTTGGCCAAAAGATGAATAATTTAGGGGATTTGAGGTTTAATACAATTGTTTGAAAAATATAGGAAGATGAAGGTTTATAAGTGTTATTATATGAATGGGGTAAGAATTTTTCAAAGAGAAAAGAAAAATCTTCACTTCCTTTCCTACGTTGTTTTTGGCTAAATAGAGAAGAAAAATTAGAGAATGGAGTTTAAATGATATTATTGAGGAATCTTACCAAATTAAAGACAATTGATGTTGATAGGTTAAATTGTATAGGGATTTTTGTGAAAAAAAAATAAGTAAATGTTTCAAAAAGGAGGGTTTTGTCCTCCTTGAATTAAAAGTCAATTAAACTTAATTAAGGGTGTTGGACTTAATCAAAAAATATGTAATGAGTATTAGAATTTTATCGGTTCGAATGAATGAACAATGACAAAGTAATTTTTGTTGGTACAGAGGAGGCCACATGACCTAATCAGCAACAAGGGACCTCTTCACGCGCACAGACACTAGGTAGGTGTTCGATACCTTGGAGTAATTAATTAGTTTATATTTTTTTATTATTGTAGAAGGAATTTTATAGATTGTAAATTCTAGTGCTGGTTACTGGAAATAATACCATGGTGAATGGGCAAGCCTTGAAAATTATTTCCTGGTTACTGGAAATAATGCCTTGGTGAATGGGTAAACCTTGAAAAATTATTTCCTGGTTATTGGAAATAATGCCCTGGTGAATGGGCAGTTACTGGAAATAATGCCCTGGTGAATGGGCAAGCCATGAAGATTATTTCCTGATTACTGGAATTTATGCCTAGTTGAATGACCATGTTAAGAAAATTAATTTACAAATTAATGAGATAATCACTCGATATAAAATAGATTAATTGTAAAACTTTGAAGTTAAATATGATGGTTTGTGGGAGACACTCTTGATATTTTTGTTTTAGTAGATTTATCCCTATGTCTAGAAGAGAATTTATGAAATTAGAAACTTCAAAAAGAAAATAAGACAATTTATTCTATGATATGAAAGTCACTTTAATGTATATGAATAATTAGTCCTTAATCAATTACTTATTGAAATGTGCAATTGTTTTAATCATGTTTAATGTGATTATGTTTTTAGGTACATTGCACCATCGATCTGGAAAGTAGATGCTTGGATAAATAATTTTGTTATGTGATTAATGCAATTGGAAGAACTAATATTTTATTGTAATATACTTCCATATCTAAAATTGTAATGTTTAACTTATTATCTTGTGTATGATGTAATTTATAATGTTATTATTATTATTAAGTTGAATTATGGTTGGTTGTATATATATTTGAGCACAAATACTAAAAAAAAAAGAGACGATGCATGTTAAGAATTTATTAGCTTTATTATAGTGTTCTATATAAAATAGAATTGAGATATTGAAATATGCTTGAGTTTTTGAAGTCCAAATGATGGGACGAATATTGTGATTGATGTTACAGGTTGAAAAATAATTGAGTCGATAACTTGATATCTAAATAATACAAAGGAAACTCTGCCGAAATTTCAGGAAATATATATATAATTGGTAACTACGAATATATATCATATATTTGAGTTTACAATTTGAGACTGTTATAGGTATGCAATGCCTTTGATGCTAAGCTAGAAGCGGTGAAGATCGTATTAAAATTGACTCGAAACACTAGACTAAAACAACTTCAATTTGAATCATTCTTAGGTGGTTTGAGAGCTTATAACGAGTCAAGTTTTTATACCATGACATTACGAGAAATTTTATCATCCCGTAATATTTTTCCCTTTAAAAAACATAAATCATTTTTGAATCGCACCATCCATTAGCAACAAGCAAGTCAAATCGGCGAACCCATTAATAAGAAAGCCCTTCCTAACAAATATAACAAGCTTCACCCTCGTCGTTGGTGTTTTCTATGAAAAGGTAAACAATTTTTTATTTCCAAAAACTGACGATGATGAAATACCATCGTTTAGACCTCACGTCCAAACCACGCTTCTAAATCCAGACATGATAATGTTTGTTTGTATGGCTAGACCGTGCTTTTTATTTATTTTTTAATTTTCTTTAAACTCTAAAATACTTTTTTGGTGTTTTTTTTTATCGTTTTGATGTGTTGATATAAAAAATAAAAAAATATTATTTTAAATATATTTCAAAACAAGAAACACTTTAGAAATCAATCTCGATCATATTTTCAAATACGTTAGTCATCTCTTTCCCAAAAGCTAGTGTATTTTTTTATTCGGGTAAATAAGCTTAAAAGTACATATACTTCTGTAATTATCTTAATATAATTCATTATAAATTATTTTTATCAATATATCACTTCTGTGTATTCTCTGTACTCACATAAGTCCTTGCCTCCAAATCCACATGTTAATTGTTGAGTTGGCTTAATAAGTAGGACATATTGCTAACTTTCTGTTTTTTAATCTGGACTATATAGAATTACATTTTGAATGGTGTTTCTAAAAAATATTTTTTTATTATTTTGATGTGTTGATGTTAAAAATAATTTTTTAAAAATAAAAAAATATTATTTTTATTCATTTCTAAACGAAAATTATTTCAAAAAACAATTATTACTATACTACCAAGCACCACTAAATTTGTTTGAATTGTTTGTTCACACTATAATTCAATAATAAATATCAATACGACAATTTTAATAATAAATTAATGAAACTTTATTATTATTATTGTATAGTTGAGATATAGCATGAATGGACACCTCAAACCAACCCAGTCATTAATTGGAAGAGAAAAGATGAGGAATGGATCTCACTTGCCGGGCCAATTAAGCATTTAACATATAGATTTGGACCCACTGTTTATTTTCTCTCTCCTAATTCATAATTAACTTGGTTTGAGTTGTTTATTCACATTATAGACAATTATAAAATTATGATAAATATTGCTATTGTAGTTTTGATGATTAATTGATACAACTTCATCACTGTTCTATAATTGAGCTTTAATACTGATAAGAAATCTAAGCATTTTTAATCCTGGAATAAAAGAGAATATGAATAAACAAGTTTGTCCACGTGTTTGTTTGCTTTTCAAGCGGAAAAAAAATTAATTTTTAAAGTTTTTGTCTTGAATTGCATTGGATTTTGTTTTCTTTAAATTATTATTTTTATATTTTTAAATTATTTTAATTTGTTGATATTAAAAATAAATTTTTAAAAATAAAAAATATTATTTTAATATATTTCAAAACAAATAATATTTGAAAACAAATTACACAACAATACCAAGCAAGTTACCCTTATAAGGCCAAATGAGGATTTAACATGTGGATTTTTCCATATGGATTTATTTGAGTGCCAAAGAATAAGTAAAAGGATCAAATTAAAAAATTAATTGATAGAGGACTACATTAAGAAAATTACAAAACATACAAGGACTTTTGAGCTTATTAACCCTCCCTTTGAAAGAGCAACACCAACAACAAATAACACTGTGCGACACCCTCGCAATTAAAGCTCCCTCCTTCTCCACTCTCTCTTTTTCAACAAACTCTCTCTCTCTCTCTCTCACT
>Ga0307518_10000319_pt1 | contig 36396 bp, 22 predicted proteins | sample 25_EM_MG_FD_203889 | JGI IMG/M metagenome (GOLD analysis project Ga0307518, IMG submission 203889) | Populus trichocarpa ectomycorrhiza microbial communities from riparian zone in the Pacific Northwest, United States - 25_EM | ecosystem: Host-associated > Plants > Roots > Unclassified | place... | reverse complement strand
AAATGGGGGTGTATGGTTAACGTGAAAAAAAAGTTTGCGGTCTTAACTTCTCACTAGAATCACCAGAGAATGCATACCCAGTGATACATGCAGAGAAGGACCATCTTTACTGGTTGTACTGATTAATATATTATACTGCTCTAACAAGCAGGTGCTTAACCAAATTGAAGAAGGCGATCCCATTCCCTGAACTTAGAAGTAGCCAGCCTCATGATTATGCTATAGGAAAAATGATTTTAAACTTCTATATGAAAAGTAGAAAGGTTGCACTTTAAAAGCATGTGTAAAAAGGCAAAGTACAAAATGAAAACCATGACAAAGATTTGTTTGAATTTCAAATATTTATATTTCTTTGATACCTTTATCTTATGCCACCATTTAGCTTCACCCCCACAGAAATTATAGTCCACATTTTCTCTTCGAGCTCTTCCATAAACTTTTTGTTGACTATCAAATAATCAATGAATAGCTATCATCCAAGACTGTGAAAACATGTTCAATCTTCGGGCCAGAGCCAATCAATAAGAACTACATTTTCAGCTTCTCCAATCTTCCCAAGACAGACCAGTTCCATCCCAACTACTTACTTTCCTTTTAACTTTCAGAGTACTGAAAAGTCTATCTCTTCGAAACCCATTGATCCAAAATTATAGGAATATGCTTTTCTTTCCAGTCCTTATCCTGGCTTTCTATCTGTCTCATCCCCTTAATTAATTGGAAAACACATTCCATAAAAACTATCTATTTTGTCTTGTTAAAGTACTGAGCCACCATTTCATGTCTCTCACTCACATAAATCAAATTCAAAACTGCTATTCCTGCAAAGCAACTGTTTGTCAACATCAAAGTATCACGTGATACAACCACTTGGAAACAAAGGTGACCTTCTACACCACCAATCAACTAGATTACCGTTTACAAATTGAAACTATCAGGAGTTTACGAGCTTGTTTCTAGGTTCACGACAAAACTCTTCCATTTACAAGTATTACACGGCCATTAGCACATATGAGCAAATTCATAATCCAAGAGAAAAGGCACTCCAACAACTCCAATTTAAAAGCGAGGTCCCTTAAAGACTGAAACCTTCTTTTCCAAGGCAAACCAGCCAGGATTCTATTGTTTCTCCATCACACAAGGTATCAAAATACTCAAATCCCGCTTGCTTCCTTAAATGGGAATGTTTAAAAAATTGATGCTTTAACAAATCTACCTCCTCAACAGTCAATTATAACGCCAACCATTCAAAGCGCAAGCCACTCAGAAAAAAGTGAAAAGCAAAGTACTACATTCAACTGCAATGATAATTAACAACGCCAATTAACAAAAAAAAAAAACTAAATTAACAGACAGTAACTCCAATGTGAATCCATTAACAAAACCACATAATGTATCCATCCAGCCATAAACTTCGCAAATCAACCAGAATCAAACCACCCATGTAAGTTTACACCAAAAAATCGAAAGGGGTAACCCCTAAACTAGACTAACAATAAAAAAAAAATTCAGTGAACCAATGAAAGGAAATGAAAAGGGTACGAGCTTCATTGATCAAAAACAATAACTTTTCCATAAAGGAAAACAACCCCACCAAAAATAAGCACATATACCCACAAAACAAGCGCATATACAAACAGATATTCAATAAATCAAAGAGATAAAGAGGGAATCTTACAAGACCATGACGTTCACCGGCTTGGAAAGAGAGTTTTTGGTGGTTCATAGACTGTGTGTAAAGCTGAGACAGAGAGTTTGCAGCACTGCAAAACGAAGCGTACATGGTCCGATCCACCTCCTCCAGGCTTGTTGCTATGGATTTTCTCTTCTTTCCCATCGTTAATAACAGTTAGTTAATTAATTAGATTTTATATACAGGGATAGATTGAATTTTTTTTGGCTAAAAAAGGAAAAGATGAATAAAAAGGGTCTCTGGTTTCTCTTTGCTTCTTCTCTAGAGAAGAGGAGAATGTGGCGTGTTCTTGTGCTCCTTGTTTTTTTTTTTATAAAAGAGATTAGAGAACAAAAACAAAAAATAAAGGTTTTTAATGCGAGAAGAAAGGGTGTGTGGTTAGGATGGTGGGTGGTGGTGGCACAGTACCCCAACTCCCTCTACGCGCATACCATCTCCTTTTCCGTTTTTAAAACATGTTTGGTATTTTAATATTTAAAGTATTTTTTATTTAAAAATATATATTTTTTAAATTTATTTTTAATATTAATATATTAAAATAATTAAAAATAGTAAAAAATTAATTAAAAATAAAAAATAATAATAAAATAATTTATTTTTTTAAAAGAACTTTTAAAATGTAAAAATAAATGGAATCTTAATTTTTACCATGCCTTACAAGGATTGAAATCCAATTGACTATATGTATTCAACATGAAATAGTCTTTTTTTTTTCTAAAAAGAAAATTGTGTGTTTTTGTACATAAATTTTTTTAAAAATGTAAATCAAAAAATATACGTTTACATGTAATCAAATAAATTGAGAACTATATATGTTGATAAAAAAAATCATTAACAATAAATGATGATGAAAAAAAAATAAAAAACATATATAGATCAAGATATTTGACTTCGCAATATAGTCCTTTGACCTTATTGTGTTTAATGACTTTATTTACCAAAATTAAATTTTTATTTAATCAAACAATAATAGAAATAGACACAAATAAAATTGATTGAATAAAATAAAATAAAAATTATATAAGGTTACACATATTAGAAATATTATCCAAAAATAAATATTTTCTATTTATACAAAATATAAAATGAAAATTATAGATGAATTAAAATAATCTCTTTAAGAACTAAATGTATACAGAATAACTAAAAAATTAAAGCAGCTAAATAAACAAAATAAAAGAGAGAATGGATATTAATTTAAATTTAAATTAAAAAAATTATTTTGAAAAAAAAAATGAAAAAAAAACTAATTTAAAAAAAATCAGATATTGTTGGGCCTAGCCAGTTATACCAACGAGTTTGGGCCCTTTTTTAAAAAAAAAAATGGGACAGGCTACATATTAGAAAAAAAAAAAAAAGTAGAAGACAACTTGCCATCTGTTTTTGTAAAACCTGCCATAAATTTTTATTTATCGTGATGGTTACAGTAGTTGTAATAAAATCCTGGCCAAAATTTTATCTGGCGAGAGTTTTTTCAGTTTTCAGTGTTTTTCAATTTTCAGTTTTTTTTTTTCCGGTCAAACCTAAAAACTTCTGATGTTGTGAAACTGTGCAAGTAGTTATATAGAATGTGCACAGAAAAAGAGGGAGAAATGGTCACTTAGATACATCAAGAAAGAAATCAAATTATTTCTAATCAAATGGAACATAAAGTAATCACTAGCAATTTCTTTCCCCTTTGACTCGAATAAATTACCATGAATAATATTCGTGTGACAGAAGAAGATTTTGCAGGGAGCCTGATCTTATCAAAAACATCATTTTCCCTGATAGGATCCAATACAAACAAAACCAAATTAAGAATTACAAAATCAACAAGAAAGAATTAGAATTGAATGGCAAGGTTTTCTAATCTCAAATGATTAACAAGTTCCTGGAATTAGCTACCCTTGTATGCTTAATTTATCCTACATAAACGTTTAGACTTTCCCATCATGTTCATCGGACTCTGACAAATTACTTTGTTTTTGTGGTCTGCTTGTAGGTAGCGAGAGGCTCCAGCGCTCCTTACCTCCAGGCTTAGATGAGGCGTTGCCATACCAAACCATCCCAACTACGGCTATGATCATGCCCAGAACCACATGTAGATTAAGACCATCTTTTCCAAAGAAAAAGAATCCCATGATCAGCACAAGGATCGTCTTCATATGACCAAGTACTTGAAAGGACACAGCTGTGAATCTGCCAATGCAGATGAACTGGCTTAAGTTGGTCCCTACCGCAATGGTGCATGATATAACAATAAACATCTGCAGAAACCAAGATTCAGAGAAAATGTGAGATGGGATTCTGTAAACTCGGGTAAGAAAATCATGCTCAAACACACAAACAAAAGTAGTCAAAGAAAGTAAGAAAAAATTGCCCTCGGCCTTTTATAAGAAAATAAAAGGCATTCATGTACAACAACATTATGCAAAGCAATACTGCTATGTAAAATGGAATAGCAAACACACGAGTTAATGCAAACAGGAACCATAACAAATAAGCAGCAACATAACTTGTATGCGAGATTAAAGTCATCGTCAGACTTGATTGCAGAAAATGGAGCCGTGAAACTAATATTATACTTCTTAAGAGCACGGCCACACTAGATATTTTTCACAGCACAGACCAGGGTTGCTTTTTCCTCACTGTTTAACTTTTCTTGTTAAGAAAATGCATCCAGTTAGCTTTTAAGTACTAATCACATATATATTAAACTGCATCGAGGACTTCATAGTTTTCTGCCCTTTCCAATTGGCTGCCTCAATTGTAAATCCCAACATAGCCAAATCATTCCACCTTGTGTGCCGATGTTCAAATTGGAGTGCAGAAGGCAAGAACTTATTCAAGTGCAAATGTAAACATAGGCAACCGTATAAACACATCTGGAGATCACAATGACAAGCCATGTGTCCACAGCTATGCAGACAACTAGAAGTGCAGATGCATCTATAAGGCATGTTCATGCGATCCCTAAGCAAACATATGGTACAAAAATCTCAGCTACTCTACAGCGTGCATAATAATATGCAAGAATGACAGGTGTATCCAGATTATAGCAAAATCATGAAGATGATTATTGAAAAAACATAAGTCAAATTTTATTGGCTATCTTACCACAGAGACAGCACTATAGTCATAGGTATCAATTCTTTTGTTTGTCAACCAGTAGTCCAAAAAGGGGCCTAATAATAGCAGTGTTGCGGCCTGGGCTGGAGCAGTGTGACCCAGTAGGTTGAAGGAACTCAGTGAATACTTCCTTTGGAGGTAATGTACATACTGCAAGTAAATGATTCAACAGAGTTATTAGAGGAGCTGCTTATGAATGAATCATTTTAACGAACTTGATTAGTTAACTATGCAATTTACAATTGATAAACTTCTTTAAATTGAAATGGAATAGGATAACACATGTAAAGAAATAGATGTTCATAAACACTTACATACTGTTGCAGCGAAGTGCTCCAGACTGCAATAAAGGCAGCAATGAAACCTTTGGCATTAACACTCACATCAGTGACAGTGCAAACACCAACGCCTAACAGAACAACTCCTATACTCAGCTTTGTGTCTCGTGAGTACCGAATCTTGTCAAACAACACTTCCAAAAGGCAGGATACGGGAATCATAGTCAGCTTTGCAATCTGACATTTAAAATAAACATGTGAGTAACATTATTGCAATAATCAACTGCCAAAACACAGCAAAACAACATTTACCTGATAAAATCCCACTGAATTCCACATTAGACTAACATTCATTCCAACAATTGAGAAGTTTGCAAAGAGAACAAATTTCAAAAGCTCAGGGTAGGGTAGATGAGAGGCTTGGATGTAACCCAACCACCTTAAAACACCAGTCATCAAGGTCGTGGTAGCAAAATGCATACCAGTTAACGTCGTAGCTGCAAGAAACCATAAAAAAGGAAACTTCTAACTACTAAAACCTCATGAATGTACAAACAAATAAAAGAAAACAAAGAGCATGAGAAACAAACTCACCATAACTAAAACCATAAGTAGCCATTAAGGCTTTATTGACAATAATAATCCCAACAGAAGTGACAACATTGAACATCCAGGCAGCCGCATCGGCAGCTCCCTTTTTATTTGCCTTGCTGCTAGATGGAGCCATCGTAATTTACTTCTCAAAACTTAAATTTTGAAAAGCCTTCAAACGCTTACCCTTCAGCCTCCAAAAATATCCCCATCCACATCACAATGACCAGCCAGCAACACGCTTCTCTGCAAACATCAAGAACGGATGGAAATCAAAATTGTGGTTACCACGTAAGTTACCAAACACTCACCTTCCTCCTCCTTCTAAATTAAGCTCTCTCTACTTAGGGTTTAACTAAATTAACCTAAGAGTTTTTATATATAAAAAAACGATAGACAAAAGCGAGCTATTTTATAATTACAATGGAAATTGATAGTTTAACTAAAATCATTTATCAATTTCCTTAACAGAAAGAATCAGAGGGTAATAATCAAACAATTCTGAGATCAAATCATAGAGGGCAGATCTCAGGTAAATCTTGAGAAAATTACGAAAATTCTATAAACTCAGATCTGTATTACGTTATTATTTTTAAGATCGCAACATAATCCAACAATCACCACAACAGATCGTAGAAAACAAAATCACGATTGAAGTCAATTTTTTTTACGGTGTGCAGAAAAATGTACGTACCGTAGTAGCTCAAGAAGAGTGAAACGGAGAGAAGGAATTATGGAGGAGAGGAGGGCGTTATGATGTGCGTTTGAAGCAATTTGCAGTTACTCTGTTTTTTCTTTGCTTTGGAAGGTACTCTGTAATGGTTTTTTTTTGTTCAAAAGAGTCCTGAAGATTCCGAGAGAGAGAGGGGGGGGGAGGAAGTGAAATTCTGTTGCGAAATGTAAGGGTCGTGGGGCGGTGGGGAATGGTGTTTTTAGCAGTAACGCGGACGTTTGCTTCCCTGCACATATGCTTTTTTTTTATATATATATTAATCAAAATAAGTAATCATTGCTGTTAATTGGGATTCGAATGCAACCCAAGAGTCCGAGAAAATAAATCTCTGTTCATGTAATAGTGTATTAGTTGAAGTATGAATTATATATTTATGATTGGATGGTTGAAAAATAATTTAGATTTGATGTAAGAACTGATGGATAGCATTCTTACACCTAAAAGTTCAAAATAATAATATAAAAAAAATTGGTCATTGAAAATCCTAATTTTAAAAGCAAAAATGAAAACAAGATTCTTTAAAGGTGTGTTTAGAAAAAAAATTAATTTTTCTTCTCGAGACATTAACCAATCCATCTCCATGCCCGTAGCACCTCCAAAAATATGGTTCATGCGCGCCTTTCTATTGCAAAGCCACAAGCGCCCTTCGGTCGTCTAAAATAACACTTCCAAGTTGCATTCCATGGAACGCCCAAGCAAGAATGAATATCCAAAAGCTCACTCAATATGCAGAAATCTGAAAGTAGATGCAAAAGTGAGGGTATTTTTTTCAAATAATGAAATAAGAATTTGACACCGATTCAAATAGACAAGGAGGCCGCGAAAATAAAAATCTTTCCAATATGGCAATATCACTTCTAAACTAGCCTACCACAAACATTAGTTGCACCAAAAAGGGACAGGTTTCAGCCAAGCCATATATGAAATTTGTTCAATGCTGCAATTATATGCTCAGCGCTTCTTCGAGACACCAACAGTCTTTCCACGCGGCCAGTAGTCTGTGTGCTGACCCCTGACAATAAGACCCCAGTAGTGCCTCAGACCACGGTGGTTCCTGCATGACAAGGTTCGAATCAGATCGCAGGATTATGTTTCACTGATAATAAGTTTCATCAAGGCCATCTAACAGGCTCATGGTACTAACTTTGTCACCTAAGCCTTTAACAGAGATGCATTTCCCTCAAGACAGTAAGTTTTAGCATTGCAGCTATTTGACATTAACATTTAAAAAGAGTTGTAAGATGGTACAACAAAGATTTTAAAAAAAGTTCTCCCGCGCACAAAATGTGCATTTCTTCCCTTCCCATGAATTATAATGGACATTTGACAACCTAAAGGAGTACGAAGATCCAATGACCACAAGGGAAACAAAGACAATCCAACAGCTAGAAAAGATAAGCAAAGAAATGAGTTGGCACAGACAACAAGGGCGGAGAGAGAGAGAAAGAAAAGAAATGGGAAACAAAAAAAAATGAGATACCAAAAATATACTCGAGCTCCAATGACAACAACCTCAGTATCATCAAAAACATCCCGACAAAAGTAATTTGTACACATCATGGAAAGCCACCATTGGTGTCCAAAGTGGGCCACATGTGCTGCCCGAAGACGACAAGTGACCCACTCGCTAGCCATTTGGGTCACGCCTAAATGGCTAGACTCTCCAGCTGTTTGGGTGTGGTCCTAACGGCTGGACCTTCTAGTCGTTCGGATCAAGCTCAAACAACTAAAATCTTAGTATTTCAAGCCCCTCACTCGATCTCAACTCACCTCGGGCTATCCAATCTTGCCCCGGCACTCACATCTATGCTTTTTTTTAGTTCCCACACATAATTGTGCAAAGCAGCATCACATTTCTATGCCGATTGCAAAACTACTACTCTCTGCGCCTATAATGGTCATCTTTGACATGCTAGTCAGTCTCCTGTGCCTGCTCTCCATGCCTACAATAGCTAGCCACCCTCTCCACCAATTTCCCAAGACACCACGACAAGCACCAACATCTCCATCAATGGAATAGCAAAATATCACAACCAATGACAACAACCAATACCTTCACTAATTACAAGCACGACACAACAACCAATGACTACCTTTTAGAAAAATATTTTCCTTCTCCATAAGGGTCATGAATGAGTGTATAAATACACTAAGTCATCATGTAAGAACCAATAAATATACACAAGTTCATTCGCAGGCTAAAAATAGTCTCTTCACACATTCTCTCTTCAGCATCAACAATTAAATGCTGCTTATATTATTTCCCTTAGTGTATATTATTTTTTTCCTTTTATATTTACTACCTTAAAGTATCGAAGGGTCCAATTTCTACAGGGAACTTGTTTTTTCATGTGAACAACCACTGGACCAAGGTCAAGACCCACTCTGCCAGCCCAGGAAACAGCCATGGGAAATCCAATTCCTGTCTGAAGTTTTGCACGACTTCATCACATACAAATGATGAAAAGCTACTAAATACCAAAAATAATTTCAGTTCGACATGGCAGAAGCAAATAATAATGTGAATGACAAGATAATTTAGGAAATCTAAAGAGCTGAACATGTTTTCAGTGAATGCACTTGATCCCATATAAATTAGTTTATATAAAAACATAGCAAACAAGAAATTACCGAATCTTCTTTAAACACTCCAAATCATCTCTCAACTTCATGTCCAATGCGTTTGACACGACCTGAGAATACTTCCCATCCGTGTAATCCTTCTGCCTATTCAAAAACCAGTCTGGGATTTTGAACTGGCAAGGATTTGCAACAATAGTCATAAGGTTACTCTGCTGCGGATAGTTCACCAGCCCTGACAATAACGAAGAAAATTAAATTAGTTTTATGGAGAGAAAAAAACTGATACTATAACAAATCATGACTTTTTCAGAAATTAAAACGCCCAACAAATCTTGATCAATTAATTATTCTCTCTTGCTTTGACGCAGCAACGACAAATGATCTCTGATATTTCACCTCAAATTTCAAAATACACCATCTTTCATTATGCTAATTACCCTCTAGCATGTCATTAATGCCCCCAAAGCAAAATCATACACTTCCAATCAATTTTTTTAAAAAAAAATCAACGTAAGCATGAGGGGTATAGCTCAACTTCTCAGGCTCTGGGTTTGCTTCCTAAAAGTCACCAATTCGAGTCCCACAAACCTCAGGGCAACTGAAAACTTACATGGTCATTAACTTCAGGACCCGTGGGATTAGTCGAGGTAAACACAAGCTAACCATACATCCACGTTAATAAAAAAAAACCAATATCAACGTATTTCCTTAAACGATATTCGATAACTAATCTATGATTAAGAATCTAACCAGCGAGCACAAAAAAACAAAATTCACACAGAACAATACAGAAAGCGAGGGAGAATGAGACCTCTTGTTCATGTCAACATCGGCCTTCTTGCAGACAATGTTAGCAAAGCGCCGGCCAATACCTTTGATTGATGTCAAAGCAAACATTATCTTCTTTTTTTCCCATCTACATTCGTGTTCAGCACACGCAGAATGTGCTGGAAGTCCTCGTTAGCCGCCAAAGACTGTTTTAGAGATAAAACCCACATGCGAAATCATCGATCAATTACATAAGAAAAATAGAAAAAAAAACACCACCACCTGAAATCAAATCTAATACATGTGCATATTACCAATCTAGATCAAGCATAATAAACTTCATTGACATACAAATGTGTCAATTATCGAGACCCTAACTTACCATTTTGAGCGTTCGAGAGAGGAGAGTCTCCGGGGCGGAGCGGGAGAAGCAGCTGTTACTAGGGAAGAGAGAGAGTGAGAGAGAGACGCGACAGTGCGTACGACGGTTTATACCTTTTATTAAAAGGTGGTAGGATTTTGGTTTTTCAGAAGACGATATTACCCGCCCAAACTTTTCTTTTCTTTTTCTATTCGGGTTTAAGGATCGGACCCGTGTAGAAAAACTATATGGATCCGGCCCCTTCATACATGTCCGCAGTGGGACTGGCTCTCCCAACTTTTTGCCTCCATGATTAGGGATTCCGTTACAATCGAGTTTTGGTATTGTTCATGTCTGCGTCTATGCATCCAAAATTATCTCTCCCTCTTCAATTTCTTATCAACCACTCTTTCTTTTAAACGAACCAAAAATCAAACACTTGAGCTTCAAACAAACCAAGCCTAGCTATGGTGGATGCTAATACTAATTCAGATCAAATGGTGCCGTTTCCTCTTTCTGTAGAGCAATTGATAACCAAAATCTGTAGAGAGCAGAAACAAAGCCCGTTAGAAACCAAGAAAAGGCACAAACTCGCTTCTCTAGGCGAGGAATAGGCGCTTAACATCCTCTATAAATGTATACCTGGTCAAGAAACTAGGAAAACATTCAATGCTTTCATTTTCTTCTCGGACAACAAGTCCAACAATAATAGTAGCAATGCCCCCTTCTCCTTCTCCCAACAAATGCCTCTGTTTGTCAACAATGCCTCCAGTCTCAGCAACAGAAGATCGATCGGTTTCCCATCACTCCAACTCGACTCTTGATGACTTCTGTTCAAACTCACTATTAGTACCAACTCGGAGGCCGGAAATGAAGACAGTTTGCTTTCATTGGTAGGAGCGAGAGAGAGGATGAGAGACATTGTGGTGACTGGTGCACCGGGTATGGGTTGGGTTTCAGGTCCGATAAAGTAGTCATTTGCTTGTACCCGATCCAAATATAAATATCCGACCGACCCATTCAGATTCGTTTAGATGAATATCCGTCAAGTTCGTTAACCAGTGACTACCGCAGCACGGCTATTATCATCTCAGAGTTTATGAACCAAATTAAAACTCGCCAATGATTAACCCTATGACCTTCTGGGTTTCCAGAGAATAAAAATTCCAGAGAATAAAAATAAATTTTAATCAGTGAAGAGTTCTCTCCATATCAAGGATCCCAACACCCATTTCTCGGTATGATGATTTAGTTACTTTCTCAGTCTCTGACTGTGTCCTGGTGTCTGCTTTGTATCGTGTAACAGGGCCATGCCTGAGTCCAGACTTCCGAGCAAAACTTGTTCCTGCCACTGGAGGTTAAAGTAACAAAAACAGCGAACCGAAACACAAGACAGAAAATTATGATTTAGTCCCAAAGTTGTCATTATTTTACAAGTTGACTGTCAATTCTTTCACAAAATTTTCAATTACCCTTTTTAAATGCATTTTTATATTTGTCTATAGTAGGATTGTAAATTTTGGAAGGATATTTTTTAGGGAAAAAAAACAATAAATTGTCAATAGATGGATTCAAGTTACACATAAATATTAGGGTTTTCAAACTAATGGGACTGGCTAATTATTTCATTACAAATACAGGGACCAAACCCTAATTTACTAAACAAATAAAGATAAACCGAATTATTATAACTCGGATGTAACCTGATGCCTTGTGCTATATACCAATCTGTAAAAGGAATCATCAATGTTAAAGTTTGGCAGGTAACATAAAAATCTAACCTGAACAAAGATAAAATTAATCACAACACGAGATTTTGTCATGGCCCTGTTCACTGGTTTCACTACACACTGTTATCCCCCGGGCTTTAAACCTAGAACAAAGTGAAAGTTAATTTTCTGGCCATCGGATCCTTTAATCGTTAACATGGTCTACTTATATCTGAAAGTCTCACTCATGGAAAGCGTAATGATAAACCTGAAATGGTTGCCATAAGCTAAGACGTCAAATGGAAATAGTACAGCCTAACTCCTTGGCAGCAGTGTCAAGATGATGAATGGGCATTCCTGTGGCAAGTCGGCTACGAGCTTCCCAGGTTAAGCACTTTTCAATATCAGCTTGCCAGTCGATTTTATCTGGGCTGAAATATTGATAAGAGGGTCCGTGGATTCCATTCCTGTCCCCTTGCTTGGAAGAGGGTTTTATTGAGCCAGTTTGAAGAATATCACGAAGAACAGATGTGCTCAGAGCACGGACATGAGCGCTTGGATGAGAAAGGCATCGGATAGTAGCTGGTAGACGGCACTGCATGAATTGGCCCAAAAAAATCAAATGAGCATGTGTCATGTATATTTTCTTGCTAAGTGGCATTGAGTACTCCATTGCCTCACCTCTTAGCTTACATGTCCTCTGTAAACATGCTCGTGTACGTGTGTGTGCAACATCCATACAAAATGAAAATGGATATGTCAACAGGGTATATTCACCTTTAAGATGTTTGAAAGGCCATCTGCAACCGCAAGTCCAGACTCTCCCCACTCCAGCACTGGCTGAACTGCTCTAGCTGTTGCTTCCAGTAGCTGCCAAATAGAAATTGATAGGTTAAAATCACTTAATATAAGTACTTTCCTTTTGTTGAGAAAGGACTGCTGACTACATCTTGGGGTGCCATAAGCCTCCAGTCAATATAATTTTGGTGTAACTTCTTTTGGGAAGAAGGTGAGGGAACATTATAAAGAGCAGGTCACATATTCCAATGTAAAGTGAAAACTTCTTCAGTAAGTTACCTCAAGCTGTGGTAAAGTGCATGCTTCTCCATCAACAAGCATCCCATCTGTGGCACGTAAAAGTAGATCTGATGAACTAGCCAAAATTACCAAAGATTCTGAGGTATCATGATTTCTCATCAGCTCAACAATCAACTTGACGATGCGCTGATTGACTCTCCACATCTTCTGACCTAAATCATCATCATCTTTGGCAATCCAAGGTTGCAATTCCCTCTCCGCCTAACAAGAACACAGGCCATGAGAGTGACTAAACACTTGAAGCAACTGAATATTAGAGGAAAACAGAATAGAACAATAAAAACAAGGAAAAAAGGGATGCTAGCTTGAACACCCAACAGGCAACACCTCCAAATTTGAGATCAAAACAATTGTAGAAACCATTTAATTAATAAACTTTTTTTTGCACCTTTCCAGTGTCCAGGTGAGTATGTTTTGTACTTTCAAGATAGGAGTTCTGATTTTTTATTGTATTGCCCTACTCTGAAGGTGGTGCCACCTTTAGAAAATAGGTTGTTTCAAAATGATTAGCCAACAATAAAGGGTAAACAATTTCATTTTACAGCATAATTAAAGGCAAAACAAAATTTACACCTGAAGAACAACTGCTGTAGCTGCTTTTGCTGGCGATGCTGATACAACATTGCATAGTGCGTCCACAACCTAAATACATATTGAAAAGTATTTAGAGAAGCATATTTCAGAGAACATAGTGAGAATTCAGATAAAATATAAGCAGTTGGATCTATCAAATCCATTTCCCCATAATTGAGCAGCGTATCATGCATCCCAGTCATATATGCTAAAAACTTTTAAATGTCTATTTTTTATACATATAGGATGAAACATTTTACATTAAGTGCATCAAAGCTTCTAATTTTTATTTTCAATTTAAAGGAAAAGTGATTAGAACATGGAATACTACCTGTCTCCATCCTTGTTGAGCAGAAGTGCTTTCTGCACAAGGTTGAGTTTCAGGTGATGCAATTAGCTTGTGCCACAACAGAGAAACAACAGAGAAACATAACTCTTGCTTCTCTGGAAGCACTGATCTTAATAGAACTTGTGCACTGCAATTAAATCCAATATGCCTGTCCATTGTTAAGAAATTGGCCAAATCTGAAGCATCAAAGGGGAATCCCGCAATACCTTTCCCCGAGGTGCTTCCAGAGCCTTCTTCTGAATGTGATGCTCTCTCACATTTAAGTTTAGTTTCTGAATGAACTAATTCTTCGTATTGAAGGACAGATGATTGCCCTGAATTAAAGCAGACTGTGCTTGCACTTCTATTTTGCTTGTTACCATCAAAACACATAAGAGAATCTTTCCAAACTGGTGTATGCAAGTGTGCTCCTAATGGCTCAGCCTTGTTAACTATGGATGCAACAGCCTTACTGTGAATATCAATGAGGTTATATAGTGAGGATGCCCTAGTGTAAATTTCATTATCCCACTTGCATCGCATCAGAACAGAGAGCGCATGCATGCAAGCCTTTGAACGTCTAAATAGTTCAGAAACATGAGCAGCAACCATAGCTGCAGCTACTATCTCAGTTGAACTATAACTCCAAGATGTTCCAATAGAAGATGGTTTCAGAGAAAAAAGTGCCTCCAAAATAGCTAAAATTCTGTGAGTATGATGGCTTGCAGAGTCGAGACTAGTTTGGAACTCACTAACAGATCCATTTAGTTTTGCAGGCTTGGCTACAGTCCGTGCATGCTTAGAAGTTGAATGATTACTCCCCCTGGAAACAAAGGGGAACATTTGAAGCTCACAAGCCAGAGCACATACAGCAGCCAGAACATAAGAATCAAATGCTGCAACTGGACCTTGTTTCTTCGTCCTTCTAGATTTGATGTTTCTTGGCGTTTCAGATGTCGATTGTGAGTCCTCTGTGCCATCATCAGGAGGATTGTTTTCTTCACCTCTTGGTCTCTTGCTGCCATTGGAACGAGCTTCATGGCTGGCACACACAGTTAACACAACAAATAGTAGCCTTGATGCAAGCTCTACAGAGGCACATGATTCTAGAAAGAGAGAGTGGACCATTGTACGAAGCTCTGCCACAGCAAGGTTTTTGGAGGCAGGCCATAAGCTAGAAAGATATCTTGTTTTTCGGGTCTGTGCTCTAGAAGACTCTGGTGGAAATGTTCTCTGAAGAATTGCTTCCACTGTGGCAACAAATATCTTCATTAGGCATGCTTCAGAAGGACTTCCACGAGGAAGATATTCCAGGACCTTAAGGAGAGGTATATACAGATTCCATGACAATATTGGAGGTTGCAATGGTGTTGCAACTATGATTTCAGGAAGATCAACTGCTGAGGAACTTAAAGGAATCAGACCGTAAGCAGCTTCCCAAATGGTACAAATTCTCCATTCAACCTCAGGTCCATGGGCACATAGCATTGATGCAATTCCCTGGGCAGTTGCTTCAATAGTCGCTTCAGCTGCAGGCACTTCTATCTGTTACCATGTTTAAAATGAAATAAAGCATAAAATTAAGACCTTTTTCATAGCTTGAGTCACAACATGTCAAACTGACATCAACAACTAACATTTATATTACCTGCTTCCTGTAGCTTGAAAGATAACCAACCAAAGGTTCATGTTGAACTTCCACCCCTTCCACTTGCCTTAGTGGAGGAAAAAGCAATGCAGGCTGCGAGAGGATGCGGAAAAGTAAAGCTGCAGCAGCATCAGCTGCTATACCTGCTCTCATGGACATTGCAGTCCCTATTGCACGCAAGAAATGCAAGTGCATCCAATTCCGGGGAAGCTGCACAAATGAACACATAAATTAAGAATGAAATAGAAGGCTATAGGAAAATAGATAACCATAGATTGACCAAAGAAATTAATCAATTACAAATACTATGTCTTGAGTAACTCCCACTTCTTTTGGGATTGAGAAAGCTTCCTTCTGATGGAAATAAGTGAAGATATCACAAACAGAGAAACAGGTGAATAAAAAAATAGGACTTTTGAATTACAATGTGTACATGTTTTGTTTCCATTGACAAGTTATTTCAGAAGACTCCAGAAAGGGGGAACAGCTATCTTTCATGGCTTTGCAGAAGCTAAGTACAAAGGACAGAAAAGCTGATTTTTAATTTAGGTTCTCTTTTGCATTCTATGGGAGAATGACTTGTATGCCTCGCTGTATTTACTCTTCACTCTCTTACTAATACATTCTTCTTTTATAATAATAAAAAAAAACACTAAATATTCCGTGCATGTAGTCACTGTAATGATAAAATCAGTATCTTCTTCATCTCTTGACAAGATCATATGGAGACTAGCAAAGAGAACATCAACTAGGTAATAAGAAATCAACAGAAAGCACAGTTGGTTGCCAAGGTGAATTACTGTAATAAAGAAGGTATACACACTCCAGAACAAGATCAGGAGTGATGCTTGTCAATGTACAATTAAATGTCAGCAATCAAAACTATGCAATTTACCCTTATGCCAGATGCATGATCTTCAGCAGCTCGAAGGAGTTCCACAAGTTGTACAGCAGCATCAAGAGCGTCGGGAGCCCATGATGGCGGTGCTTCAAGAAGTCCAAGAAGAAGTCGTTGAGTGGCACTTGGAGTTGCAATGGCGTAATACCTACCCAGAATAGAACACATTTAACAACCACTAATAAGTAGAATGCTTCAACCTACTAAAACTGGGATTGTCACACTTGTAGACAGAGGACTTGTGTCCTGCTGTCTTTAAGACCTCTATGGTCAATTATATGCTAGACTACACCTTTGTTTATACAGTTTTTCTGCATGCTAAAAAACATTGATAAAGATAATTCAATAAAAATACATGAGGGCTGGAAAAGGCGCACAAAGAACTGTGTCCCCACAATTAAAAAAGCATGTCATTTATTTGAGTCCCTAGATGATTCAATAACCACAAACAAGAAGTTAATCAAATACGCATGTAGATTCAGAAAGTTTTTTTTATAAGCATTTAGTTTCAGAAAGTTACCGGTGAAATAAACATGCATATGGCTCAAGAGCAGGTAACCCAGCAACTAAATGCTCATCCAAAGCTGTTGTTGGAGGAGGGAGTAGAAGTGCAGGAACAGCTACCGCAGTTAATGTAGCAGTCTCATAACGAGCAACTTCCTCATCGCACACACTTAATATAACCCCAGCACCATTTGCCACAGCCCACCTTGGAGTTGATGGCACCAGCTGAGGATGCTTTCCTGACCCGCGAGAAGAAGCTAACACGATAAAAAAGAAAATCAGTGGATAGTGATATTTGTCTTAGTGTGTAGACTGCCATGTTATCCTTGTAGATTATGTAATAAAACTTAAATTATCCTCATAATAGCTCCCAGCTATATTATATGTTAATACTTACAACCCCAATGGAATCATTAGGAAATCAATGTTCCAAGGAAGCAACAACTTGTGCCTACCACTACAATCAAGGATTATGTTAATAGATGTTGTAAGCTAGATCTTCACTTTAAAGGGAATTCTGACAACAGAAACAGTGCAAAGACAGTCATTTCTCTGCCTTCAGTAAAACTTTTAAAGCATTGCTGATTGTTTTGTTGACAATTTGAGCTGAACATACTTCATCAACACTGAGAATCTTAGAGACAATGGTGGAAATAACCATAAAAAAAAGGACAATGCTATCAAAGCAAAACATTAATCATTTTGGTGGAAAAAAAAAGAGTCAGTAGAATGCAAAACAGGAAAATGACATGTGCGTTTCACTTTTCTACATATGTTCCAGAGATGGAAATATCATTGTGCGCGTCTCAAGTCCTACATAAGAAAAAAAAAATCAGAATTGCCTTGCACTATTTCTCTTTAGACACCGATCATGTCTTCCACTATCTCATATTCATCTTCACCATTGCAAAAAAGAATAGATCGGCATGCATTTTACATGTAACGCATGCCCGTCAATTTCAAATGAATAAATAAATGATCTTCAACATTCTCTTCATCCAAGTTTAGGTGCTTACTTTTAGAATCCACCTATTCCTTAAATGAGATGTTTGCCATTCAGTAGCTTAACAACCTGTACAATACTACAAACTTTTCTAGTAAAATCCCTATCAAGAAAACCAGAGCTCGTCTGTAACATTTGCACCTTTTCTAGTAAATCTCCTTAACATTGAGATTTCACCTCATCATGCAGGAGGCACCCCAGATTATTAAAAAATGAAACAAACCATAGTATGAACTTCTTGATTAGATGCTACTAGAGCAAAAGGCCAAATTTTCACATGCTATATTTCTAGAAAAAAAAATTAACTTACTGGTTGTTGGTGGCTTGAGCTCTCCAGCAGCATATTTACCCATAACACCACTGCACCTGAAAATGCATGATGACATTTGAGGTTAAGGGAATCCCCATAACTAGAAGTTGATAAGAAATAAATATGATTCATTGCATTCCATGACAAGTTCACTACGAATTCATTACAAACAGTGTCTATGCAACATTGAGAAGTTAACAGTGCCAATGCAACAGGTGATAGACTCCCCCCCTGGGGCGGATTGTGACTGACTTCCTGCTCTGGATTTCGATCGTTGTCATCATTGGATCTGCACTTCCATGTGCAGATCACCATATGATAGAATCCCAGAGCGGCTTCAATACCACATGTGACAGTCTTGGCTCAGTCCCTATGAGGTATTGTCTGCTTCTGCCATGTGGCATACAGTTTTATCCCATAGAAGGTGCCTCACAGGTTTAAAACTTTGGCCATCCATATAAATCCAAGATCATTCTAGTGCACATCCTATATGGGATGGTGAAAGGATCTTTTCCAAACCAGCCTCATTCTTCTATATTATGTTTGAGGGACAAAAAATTTCCATCCAACCATTTATGCAAGGAGTTCGCAGTTTTTGTTATCTATAGTTTTAAACCAGTAAAAGAAGAGTGCAGTTCAAGATATTCAATATTTTAGTTGTTGCACAAACCATGAAAAATTGTCCCATTTTTTTTTTTTTGTGAAGGGAGTAAGTTACTCTCTACTTTCAGTGTTCTCCTGTGATTAAATTAATTTTCTTTAGATATACATCATCATGTCCATTCTGATCTAGGACATTTTTTTATGTTTATTAGGGGGGAAAATGGAGGAATGGGCACCATTACAGAGATTATTTCCGATGCCAAATAACTTGAACCTTTCTAGATCAGGACCGAGGAGTTGCAAAGCACTGAGCAGGGGAAATAGGACTGAAGATTATCCCGCTAAAATTTAAAACATGCAATTCAGTCCAGTTTTAGAATTAAAATGTAAAGAAATCATACTGTATCTTTACATTTCCTATCATGTTGATTACTTCCTAACCAAAACACAACAATTAGACCAAATAAAATATTGCACTCACCAACGAAAGTAGTCACTTCTGATACCCAGAGGTGCAGCAAGCAATATGTCAGTGATCCAGGGAGACAGGGGCCTGAAAGGTTTCCTCTCTTGTTGTACCAGAGGTATGGTGGAGGATTTCCCTTCTGATTCAATACTTGTAGAATTGCCATCACTGCTGCTTCTGTCTGTTTCACTATTCTGTTTTTCCAGCTTGTAAATTGGGCGATTGTAATGAGTTAAAATCCGCAAAATCTCTCCACACGCCAGAGCCCATTGTTCAGAATATTCATTCTGTAGAAGTATCAAAAGACGTGTCATAAATATGAAAATTCTTTTCAACCCATACAGAAATTGCATGCTGTAAACAAATTAGAAAAATTAAAGACAAAAGCATAACTTGTGAAATGAAACATGAACCAGAAATTATTGTTTTGTTTAACGGAGAAAAATGAGAAATTTCTACAATAGATATAGAGAGAAACTTGAAAGGTAGGTCATGGTTTCGCTTTGCATACCTCGCTGCTAGGGCAGACTAGGGAAATGAAAGAAGCAAATGGAGGGCTGCTCCCATCATAAACTAGTGTACCATCTATAATACATGAAATAATTGGAAGAACAACAGCATGTCCATGCTCCGGATGATGAAGGACAAACATGGCTGGGAATTGACAAAAATATGTAAATCAATAATACCGCAGCTACCACATATTGAAATGATACTCAACAAGTGCAATTAATTATTTTTATTTAATAGCATTGGCAAAGAATCGTTACCCAAAACATCATCAAATAGGTGTTTGTCCTTTGATGGATAACGATTGCGGATCAGCTGTCGAAACCATATCCATATCCACAACCAATATATGTTATTAACATCATTGACAGTAAATGTCTATATGGAATTCAGTATGTATACCATGCAAACAAGAAAGACCGACTCAAAGAGTAGGTATACCTTGGCAATGTCATCGGGAAACTGTTCCGATGTGCACTGCCCAAAGTACTCCACATAAGCAGTAATTTGTGCCTGCAGAGGAGGAAAAACATAAAGAAACATGCGGATCAATTCTTGTAGGAAATGAACCTCAATAAAAAGAAATGTCATAAACAGAAGACAAACAAGTAGCAACTGTACATGAGAGTAATTTCGAAAACAAAGATAAGATGCAGATAGGTCATTTTCCAAGTCAAATGAACATGTCCAATGCTATAACCATTGGAGCAAATGAGATGACTGGGAAACAAAATTGACAATAGAAGTTTTCACTTCAAACCCAAAATTTATAACTGTCCAAAAGTAGTGGACATCTAATGACTGTTAACAAGCGCTGGTTCCGTAATTTCTGTTTGATGTCCTAAAAGACAAACTCTCGTAAAATCTAGATGATGGAAAGCGTGGAGTCATGGAAGGTTGCAGAGGAGAAAGGATGGAAACTAGCCCTCCCAAATTGAGCAGATTGCAAATTACATTTCTGCTAGCCTAGGAAGGATCCTTCCTTGGGTTTCATCCATCAAACCAAATGAAGAAGCATCTCATTTCCCCACTACCCATCCACCCTACTTTCTTTCCTACCAAACAGAGAACAGGGATTTGGAGAAGTTGAAGCTTTTTTAGTAAACAGAAAACCATCTTCCATCTCCATTTTCAATTTTCTCCTCCATTTCCATTTTTCTTTTCCAGTGAAAAATTGAAAAATTTGTTCATTTACTGAAAATATAGAAGAATTTTTCTACTCAAAAAGAATAAAAAACATGTTAGGATTATAACTATTTTCCATTAAAAACCAAAACCATAATTTATAATACTCGATTTAATTTTTTGTATTTGTGATAATCTAACTCTAAAATATTGCTTTTATTTTTTTCAAATTAAAAAAATATCATGTTACTTATTAACTCCAAAAAGAACAAAGAAAATTATTTTATATTACTTAAAATAAATAAAAAAATATGGCATTTACCCTATATGAAAATGAAAAAATAATTTTGATGTTTTATATTGATAAAATGCTTTTAAATAAAAGAAGAATATTTTATTATTCATTATTTTAGTTTTTCTTTAATTTGGAAAAGAGTGAGATAATTGTAAAGAAAAACTACGAAAACATCAAAAATATATTTGTCAAACTCTGAAAACTAATTTGGAAAACTAATTTTTTAGTTCTCTAGATAGAGAAACATCGCATCGAACATAAAATTATAATTTTTCTTTTCCTTATTCTAGTTATTTAGAAAATTGAAGTTCTACCATGTTCTGAACAGTCCCTTGAATTTCAAGCTAACATGGAAGTGTTTATAGGGTAAAAAATCATGAAGAGTGAACATAGCCGCATGCTTGTTTTGCCCACAACTTTTACTTGCCAGGAAGGGAAAAACCAATCGTTGCTTAGAATATCCAAATTCAGAGGAATGCTGTGTAAAAATCTAACTTCTGTTAGCGGTTAGCACCATTTCAGAAGACAGTACCTTTCCTTGTGAATAACTCAGTATGTCCTCAATATGGGGCAAAAACATATCAAATTTCCTGATCACGTCATAATTTTCACATCTTCCTATACAAGGACCTAATTCAATAGTAATACCAGGGTACAAAGAAAGAGTATCCCATTAATTGATCACAATGTAGTTGACAATGGCCATAAATAGTGGAAAACCATAAGGTTTAAAGTTAGAAAGGACTACAACATTTTCCACCATTTCGTTTGTTTTTTTTAAGATTCAATTTCCAGGTTTCTCATATCCTTGACACAAATAGCAATATAATTGCCCTCCATGATATACCTACTTGTCAAAACATTAAACTGCAACAACATTTGAAAGTCTGCCAAGAGACAGCAAGGAATTGATCCAGTACTAGATATGAGAATCATATTAAATTAATATAAAATATTAAATCATGTTTCTGCTCGCTAACACCTAATTATTTATGCATAATGATTACTGGAAAATTGAAATATTAAAAACCCCATTTAATAAAGATATTGCAGTAAAGGGGTGGGTTTTATGTAACATACTACTGAAAAAGGAGGCGTTGATTGATCCACCAATATGAACTAAATGTATCCTCTAATTAACACAACCAGTCTAAAAACTATGCTCCATTTTATATCTCCATTCTACCGAGAAGAAATTTACTGGTTCTTTAAATCAAACTATTCTGAATTTTGGCACCCTATACACCTTAGAGAAAATATGCTGATGCAAACATATAACAAGTCTTGCCACCTATTTCATGAGCTTGATAAGACACTTAAAAAAAATGGGAAAAAAAAACGTAAATAATTAAAATATACATCAAAATCTGTTAACTACCACAGAAATGAAATAGAATGCCTCAGGATTTGTTAAAAAGACAGAAAATAAGAAAGAATGTTTCAACTGACCTTTCTTTGCTGGGCATCTTGAGGAGGGGGACAAAACAATGAAGAGAATTGAAGACCATCAATCCACCTCTCAGAAGAAGAACTAGCCATTAAAAAGTTATCTGCCCTTCAAAATACCAAAAACCAACCGCGAACTTTTTACCCTTCCCACCACTACCAATCAAGAATCAATATATCGTAATTCAACATCCCCCTCGGATTACTACTCTCTGAATCCCCCAGAATTTCCCAACAAAAAAATCAACTGAAAATAAAAAACACGAGAGATTTTCCTTAGTTTGCTGGCCTCGAAATTTAAACCTCTCGCCCAATATGCTTCTACAGTATCTTACAATCCAAACAAGAACTTGAATCTACTGCTCTGCAAGAACATGGTTAACTCTTAAATAAGAAATAAATCTTGAAATGATTTAGCATGCAAAAATCAAGGACAGCAGAAAACAAGAAACTACAAACAACTTAGCTTAGATCCAAGAACCCAGAAAATAAATATTTTACTAAACATGACATCAACCAAAAAAAAAAGACCAAAATACCTGGTAGTTGTGTCTGAACCGAAGCTGCTTAGTTCGATTTTTGCTGATTTGAGTGTTGGTGTATTTGATCTCTCTGTATGCGTACTATTGTGACTGTAATGTTTTTTTGAGATTTTTTTATCCAACTACGATAACAGACTACAGCAATTTGTTTTTTTTTTTTTATCTCTAATTTCCTTGACAGGTTGCTTCTTTTTTTTTTTTTTTTTGGTTTTTTTTTTTTTCTTAGCTTACAAAAACATTAAGAGGCTGTAGTTTTGGTGGAGAAGAAGAGGAGATCTTTAGATGGTTTCTACTATGAGATTGTGTTGCATACGTGGCAATGATATTTTCCTCTAACCTCAGAGGCCCACGTCATGTCAATCTTTGCCGTGTTTACACATGTAGTAAAGTTTGCCGTGTTAAGGCACATACGCGGTGATGGGATTACGGTAATGTTTTGTACTGTAGTTGAGGTGTTTTTCATATAAAAAATATTAAAATAATATTTTTTAAATTTTATTTTTAACATTTTTATATTAAAATAATTTAAATATATAAAAAAATATAAAATATAAAAGACACTCAAAAAATTTAAATATACTCTACTTGTACTTATGAATTATGATGTTGTTGTCTTGAGTAAAAATCCAGCAAAGTTTGTCGAGCAGCACCTCCATGCCCATCCCCTGTATTCAAGTCTTTTTTAAAAATACTTATTAATTAAAAATATATTAAAATAGTTTTTGAGTTTTTATTTTTACCATCAACATATCAAAAATCTAAATAAAAAATCTAAAAATTAATAATTTAATATTTTTATAATAAAAAACAATTTAAAAAAAATCAACCACAAAAATAAAAACTCCAAATGGGAATGATACATAACCCACGCATAATTTATTAAAACCTATTGTGTGTGTGTATAATTCTAATACAATTTTAAATAAAAAAATACTTCAAAAAATAATATCTACAGTAATTTCAAACATTATTGGTAGATTCATATAAATTCCATTTGTTAGGTTATATTTGATATGAAATTTAAAAAAAATAAAAACAATTTATTATGTAATTAATTATTTTAAGAATAAATTAATAGTTTTTAAGGATTAAGAAATTATTTTTTAAAAAAATATTTATGATATTCATAAATTGGAGAGTAAAGTATCATTAAAAATAGAGAAATAATTTATTTACTAGTAATGATTAGCGACAGTTAATTACAAATCAAATCAATATGTATCTTGAAACAAAACTTGCTTGGAGAAGTGTAAAATTTACCCTTGAAGGAGCACTAATTTAAGGGATAATCATTACTCTCGTAATAATTCACCCATATTTTTAAAAAAAAATATATACCATGCAGCCTTGAATTTAACCTCCTTCGATAATCTACCAAGCATAACCTTAGGATGAGATTAAATCTTGTAAATCATCTACTTTTCTTTTTTGTCTAAAATTAAATTTTATAAACAAGATTAATTCCTGGTGTTTTAAAAATTGAAAATACATGTTAATTTATTTTGATTTATAAATAATTTTTACACATATAAAAAATCTGTCAGTTTTTATAATTTAAAAGCTATTTGTTTTTTTAGAGGAAAAGGTTTTTAGAAAAATTTAATTTTTTTATTTAAAATTAATTTTTAAATTGTTTTAATGAGTTGGTATTAAAAATAAATATTAAAATAATATATTTTTTAAATAAAAGATATTTTAGTAATATTTTAAAAATAAATTACTCGAGTCTACGAGGACAAAAATAAATTAAATGGTGTCAAGTATCGGCCGATAAACTGGGATTTGTTGCGTTTGTTGATGAGAAGTACGTCTCACCGTGTGTCTGGGTGGATCTGGTTCCATCACAGACTCCATTGCTGCACGTGATGGAAATTAGCCTTTTTTTCTTCTCTTTTTTTAAGAATGTGACATCAAGTTCGCCATGTATGCTTCAATGTACAAAATATAAGCAGCTGATTTACATTGTATTATCCGTTATTTTTTAAAGAATTTTTATTTAAAAATATATTAAAATAATAGTTTTTTATTTATTTTTATATTAATATTTCAAAACAATAAAAAATAATTCTAAAAAAATCAAAATTTTAATAGATACACGATCAATCACAAAAACAAAAAAATACATGCCACGATGAAAACATTCTTACCTTTGCATTGTTTACTATAGAATACGTTTGGCTACGCGTTAAAGTTTGCGTTTTGTCAGAAACGCACGAAGCAAACGTTTAGTTAACAAAACAAAAGTGATTTACTGTGCATGGTCCCATCATAAATTGCGTGTGAAACGCAAGCAGATGGAAAGCAGAAAAATACTGCTTTCTTGCGTGGCTCTTTGAATTCAACCATGATACACTGTTCAGTGAACAGTGCAGCATGATACATTGTTCACTGAACAGTGTATCATGCTCCACTGTTCACTGAACAGTGGAGCATGTGAACAATGCAAGAATTGCACTGTTCACGTGAAATTTTTTTTTTTTTTAGTATGTTAATTTTTTTAACATTTTTAAAAAAACACTAGTATAAAGTGAATTAACCTGATAATATTTTATCTACGCTCAAAAAATTATGAAAATTGTAGTTTTTATCGGATGAATTTTGTATGTAATGACATTATAAATAGTTTAATGGAATAATAAAAAGTATTTTTTATAAAGTATTTTTTATTTCATGATGTAATATGAGTAATTAATTCTAAAATATTTAAATTTAAAACCATTAATATTAATATATATTTTTAAATTATTTTATAACCTCAATTTCAAAAGCATTATTAACCAAACACATTAAACTATTTTTTCTTCAACCTCAATTTCAAACACAGTTTTAACCAAACACCAATTTTTTCAAACCAACCTCAACTAAAAGTACTTTTTATAAAACAATTTTTTTCAAACCACAACCACAACAGCTACCGCAATACCAAACACACTCTTAGACCTAAGAGACAAGTCATCAAGGATTTTTATGTTTTCTTTTTCATTCCTATATATATTTTTTAATCACATCTTTATAGACCTAAATTAATTGTTAATTAAAACATATTTATTGAGAAAGGACAATATTAAAAGAAAAGGAACCAAACTTAAAAATGTATAAAAAAGGGGCAGTTGTGTTTAAAATTGGGGTGAAATGTTCACTTTAGTTCTTTAATTTTTTGGATTATAAAATTTTGGTCCCTCAAACTACATACAAATTAATTTTAGATTCCAAACTTTATTTTTCTTGTTTTTGGTTCTTGGTTCGAGAGAGGAGAGAGAAAGTGGTAGATACTACCAGTAGAGAAAAAATATTTCGGATGACACCAATTTCGGTTATGAAAAATGGTGATTTTGATGACAATAGGTTCATTTTAACGGAGAAAATTTCATCCCAGGTGTTATTTTTCATTAACCTATTAGTCTTATAATTATGATAATGATTTAATTATATGTTTTGATAATAACATAAATATTGGATATAATAAAACATTGTTTTGATATAGTTTTGATATATAAATATCACACTATTAATATCATAATGTATTCTATGCTGGAATGATGTAAATAATGATATGTTAACATGCCATATAAATATAAATATATATGCTATACTTTGCATATACCCTTGCAATGATATACACGAGTTTATAACATTTAAGAAATCATCAAACAAGTAAAGAAAGTATCTGCGAAGGTTAGTGATAAAAAACTTATACAAATTATAATATTAACTTTGATGATCAAGAATTTGTGATAGGATTTTGTTAAATGACACTAAATTTGTTTATAACACCTTATAAATTTCACACAACCTAAACAAACAAAAAAATCCAAACAATGACCAAAACACAAAAATATAACAAAATTTAGATAATAACCAAAATGGTATCACCTTTTCGGAGACTGCAAGGCAGTGGCTAAAACGATCAAACCGTTTCTTAAACAGGTCTTGCCATTTCTCAAAATGACTAGTCCATTTCTTAAAAATTTCCCACAACTCCTGGGGTTCTTTAAAATGATTCGATTGATTTTTAAAAAGGCCTGACCGATTTTGCCAACAAGAAGAAAATTGTGTCTAACGACTAGTTTCTTTTTTAAAATCTATAAATAGCCTTTTATTTGTCCAGAACAAGCATGGAACTCTCAAGGAAAAAAATACAAGCATACTCCCTTTAAAAAACAACATACAACACCCTTATTTCTCCTGTAATCATCAAAAAATAAGGTTACGTGTGAATTGACTAAATCCTCGTAAAGAGTTTAATTGGTATCCAATTAACTATACTAAGAGAGTATATTGTGAAAAGTGCAAGTAACATTCTAAGCACTCTTAAAGGTTTCATGAAGACAAAGTTATGAATGGTTTAATATTTTTCTTTCAACAAGTATCAATGAAAGGCTTCTCAATCTTTATCCCATAAAAATACAGGGATAACAACTTGACCTTAAGCTTGCAAAGGGATTAGGTTTGATCTTATACCCGTAAAAAAGTAATGTAATAGTTTTGTCTTATCCATTAAAAAGACTGGCGTGTGATAATAAAACTTTTGAATGAAAGTTCAAGGAGAGGAGTAGGCGATTTGCCGAACCTTTATAAATCTTCGTGCAATATTTCTAAACTCTCACTCTTTAATTATCGCATTTATATTGTTTTTTTCCTTCCCATTTGGTTAAGTATTTAAAATTTAATGTTATTAGGTAAAAAGTTTTTACTTTATAGTTTTATCTTGTATACCTAATTCATCCAATTTTAAGTATTTTGTGTTGCTTCAATCATAAAACAACACAACCTTGCATGAGATTGGTAGATGTGAACTTGAAAAGAATTTCGGTTTCAAATTGATTGTGGGTTTTCAAGCTAATTTTTAGGTTATTTGATGCAATAGATATGTTTTACAAGGTTTTTGGATTTTTTTTGTTATTTTTGGATCAAAATATGGTTGAAAATGAAATTTTTTTATTTAAAACATCACAACCATACTTTTTGGCGACTAGAGGTTGTTGGAATATAAGAAAATCAGGCAACGTGTCACATAATGTTTTTTTTAATAAAAAAATAAACAGATGACAAGTCCTATAAGAATTTTTTTTAAAAAAAGAATAACAATGAGGCACATACACTTCGACTGCTCAAGGCCAACACGCGTGGAACTTTTTTTGTTTTCTAGTTTTATCCACCACAATTGTATTTTTTATCAGTTTTTCTTGTCCTTTTTTTCCAATCTAACAATTTAATATTTTTTATTATTAATCAAGAAACGTTAGGTTTTTTTTTTTTCAATTGCCCCGTTATTTATTTGATTTTTGATTTTATAAGTGTCTATTTTAGATTTAAAAAAGCTATAAAAAATATTAAACTTAATTAAATCCATGGTTTAGGATACGAGTTTAATTGCTTTAACTAACTAGGAATAAGACTTCATGTATTTTTTAGACAGTATAAATAACTTATGATTTATTTAATTAAATACGTGTATAAACTTTTTAAATCACAACTAAATTTTTTTATGTTAATAAATATATAAAAAATATTATCATACTAGAAAAAAATATCAAACTTATGACAAAACACGGATAAGGTAGCTCGTATATTGTTAAGGTAGCTAGTATATATATTATCCATAGTCATTGCACTGGTTCACATCGCATGTGGTTATGAAATCTTAACATCGCATTAAAATTTCAAAGGTAATACGAGAGGTTTGTCGTTTTTAAAATTATGGAGTCATGTATTGAGTTATAAAAAGTAAAATTATTACAGATTTATCAATTAAATACAAATAATATGTTCTTGACCAAATAGTAAAGTGAACTTCATTTCGATATGCTAAAATAAACCATGCTTATAAAACCAATAATCTACAAACAACCAGTGTAATCTATCCACGCAGTCAATGTGATTTTTTTAAAAAAATATTAGCATATTTAAGTTATTTTTTTTAGCAAGAATAATATTATTTAGTAAAATAATATATCTTTAACTTGACATGCTTCAGAAACGTGATAATTATTTTATCGCATTTACGAACAATAACATTTAAACAAGTCACATTTTTAAAACGCGATAACTTAATATATAACCTCACTGTCAATCATGTAGCTTAACCGGTCAGCTGGTTGATCTATTTTTATGAATCGGTAGACCATTTTACATAAAACCATAATTTTATTAACCTTTTCTTTCAAATATGTTTTATAAGTGTCAATGATGTAATCGGGTCTGCGATAACGAATGATTATAAGCAATCAAGTGTGATTCTACCACAATTAGATGAGAATTTACCCTATACAGATTATGTGGAAGGCCTAACAGATACATTTACAAATTAGTGAGACAAGTCTAGGCCCAATAAAAGGTTTAGTCGCACCATACCATAATAATAACTTAAAAGAGCCGTAACTTTTTATTTAACTGTTAGATTGCGTTTAAATTTTTGTAGGAGTTTCAAGATGTTGTTTTCTTTAAAGTAGAATCGCTACATCAATTGTTGAATTGTTAGATTTTAAAAATATCACCGGGCCTTGATTTTGAAAATTTTGTGATTTTACTTGTTATTTTGAACTGGACAACTTGTTTAACTAACTATTATAAATCGGTCAATTAGTTAGTCCTGAATTTAAACAGTTTTGAATCGCGATATCAATTAAAATTTTATTGCAGTTAAGATTAATATCGTAGTTTAAAAATATTCAAAACTATAAAAAAAAATTACAAAATACATTTTTAACACAAGAACAAACATTCTATCTAGGATACACCCGAACCAAAAACCCAAAAGGCATCGGTGCAAGTGCTGCCCGAAAAGGAATTGCACCAATATCTGGACACGCAAACAATTTCAGCGGCTAAAAAATTCACGGGCGGTCAGTTTCTTAAATGTCTGGTGGATCTCAGCATCCCTCCTTAGATATTTTTTCCTTTAGAGTAAATCAAACGGCCAACAAAAGGATCAACGGAAAAGAAAAATAAAATAAAATTACTGGGGTTACGTTTAATCAACCAGAGTAGAAAATATTTTTTTAATTAGAAATACATTAAAATAATATTTTTTAAAATTATTTCTAATATTAATATATTAAAATTATTTTAAAATAAAATAAAATTTTAATTTTTTTTCTTCAAATTTTGGATAAAACCGCGTTCTCAAATGAGGCAATACATACGTCTTCCCAGATAGGCAGATACCAGCCTAATTACACGTGTTCCAATGTCGTGCCAGGAATATATATCGTTTTTCTTCTAATCTTGGGTTTTGCACCACTTGCCCACATGATTTCTGTGGGGACCACCTTCCATGTGAGTTTTGTTTTTTTAATCTTGGGTTCTCGATGGGAAGCGCTTGTATGCATGTATGTATGTGATAAGATAGCATGTATGTGCTTGATCAGTGACATGTCTTAACATACGCGGCACGCTTTGGTTTGCTGGATAAGGGCTCTTTGACCCCGATGCATGCAGAATTTGGAGTTTTTTTTTTTCCTGGTTATTGTGTGATTTTTTCTGTCTCATTAGCATCAGTTTCTTATCATTTAAAAAAAAACATAATAGAAAATTTATTTAGTAAAATAATACTGTTTGAATTATTTTTAATAAAATAATATATTTTTACTTTATCATGCTTTAAAAATACAGTTCTTAATAAATATTATATTTTATAAACACGATAATTTAATACATTGCATTTCTGAAATGTAACATATCTACTCTATCACTTTTACACGATAATATGTTTCTCTTAAATAAATAATAATAATAAAAAACATGCATGAAGATGACCAACTTGGCTATGTGTCCTTGTGCATGTTACAATAACATTAATTAATTATTATAGTTATGAACAGCAACATTAATTAATTGTCATGGTTTTGAAAGTGACATTTTTAAAATGATGTCGTTTCGTTAGTTATTTTTTCTGCTATGCTATTTTGCCTATTTTTGTAATTCTCCATGCTAATTGTCCAATTACCCCGTTGTCATGTGATAAAAAAAGAACCACATCCTTTTACATTTTTAAAGACAGTTGGATCTCTCAGTAAATTAAAAAAAAAAACATGTATCAACATTGAAGCAACATTTTTCAATTTAAAAGGATTAAATTAATTTTCCTGAAAGAAAAAAAGAAAGGAAATCATTTTTTTTGAGAGAAAATAACAAAAGAAACGATGTTGCTGAAATTGCCACCGAGAACATATCTCCCCCGACCTGTAAATCAATACAATTAAATGATATATATTTTTTATTAATATAGATATTCGACTAGTTTATACATATTTTAACTAATTTTATTAATTCTAAAATTAATAATTGTATAAATTTTTAAATTTAATTTATTTTGAATTTATAACTATTAAAAAATAAATTTAAAAATTAACCGGTTAAATTACCTATACTTTTTTTTATAAAACATAGAACGAGAAAGGGTAATTGTCATTATGTCATCCCTATCTTTAAAAACAGCAAGTTGGAGCAACTTGCACCGCATGATCTTTTGATTTCACTCGTTCAACTATCGGTGGGCACTTCATGACCATCAATGCAGTTGGAGCTCTGAAACTTATCTTATTTTAGATAAGGCACAATCATTTACATTTCATCATCCAATGTACCGGAAGGGAAGCTACTTCGGATCATCATTTTTTATTCGATTTGATTTTTATTAAAAAAAAATAATTAAATCAATTAAAAAAAACCCAAACCAAAACCGGTTTAAACTGATCAGTTTTAGTTTGGTTTTTTAGAACAAAAACCGGTTCAAACTGGTTGGCTCTGCTTTTCCGGTCTGGCTCGATTTTTTCCGGTTTGGATCCGGTTTGGTTTTTCAGTTTCAGACTTATAAAACTAAATCGGTTGGTTTTTTTAAAATTTTAATCAGTTTAATTAATTTTTTTTCACAGTTCGGTTTTATCGGTTCTTTTTTATAATTTTCTCGAGTTAATTAATTTTTAAATTTTTTTTATTTACTCTTACTACACCAGACGTCTCAGAAAAATAAACTTGACAGATCCTTTTTAAAGGGTTGTATGCAGGGATAATTTGTTTTTATATTTTAAAAATATTTTTTTAAGAAATTATATTTTTTTATTGTAAATTTTTTTTTTAGTATTTTCATATTATTTTGATAGATTAACATTCAAATTAAAAAAAATATTATTTTAATATATTTTTAAATAAAATAAAATTTAAGAAAGAACTTATAAAATTATAACTTTTAACCGCTGTGGTCGTGATTTTTTATTATAGGAGGAAAAGTAGCTATAGCTTTTTTAAAAAGGTGTCTGGTAATACATGTGAGAAGTGCTTTTTGATGACAAATATTTTATATAGTATTTGGTAAAAATAATTGTGAAATGTGTTTTTATTATCAAAATTACTAAAAAACGCATGTGAAGAGAATGTATATTTGTGACTTATATGCCAAAATACACACACACGGAGCAATGTAAAAATAAAAATAAAAATTCTTTTGATATCGATCTTGATTTTTTTTTTTTTTGGATAACATATCATTAATTCAATACATTGCATAGTCAAATTAAAATAACAAGGGCTACGTACTTAATTGAATTAATATTTTCTATTAAAAGAGAAGCAATGTTAATTTATATTTCCTCCGAATCAGTAAAGGTTTATCTCCAAGGATCCCAACCAAGAAAGCAATGTTAATTCTACAAGTTCTAAAATTAATAAAAATATAAATTTTAAATAGATTTTTTATATCGGTTATTATTATATGGATTGTGAATGAATTCTCAAGATTAACTCATAAAAAATATATCGATTATTTCTTTTCAAATTCACTTTGAAACCCAAATCCATTAGAATTTTGCCTGGATCAAACAAGACTTGACACAGACAAGGAGTTGACACAATAATAAATTAAAATATTAATCTCAATCCACACCATTGATAATCTCACTGCTAATAAACTGTTCATAAAACTCTTTTTTTTTTTTTTAATTCCCCTGGGGTCCCTTTCTTTTTCGAATATACTCTCTCCAATAACAAGACATCACATCGAGAAAAAGACTCTGAAATAGAACAATCTGGAACGACAAAAACAATGGCATAAAAAGTTTACAAGATGAGATGAAAGTCGGTTACGCACTCACAATTAAACATCGAAAAAGAAACAAGGTGGGCTCCGTCGGCACCTCTTCATGGCGGTTCTATATTCACCGAGGCAATCAAGCATGATAGTTCCCTTGCTCCCAATAGGCAATCAAGGCCTTAGTCCCCGAGCTGGTGACCCGGTGTTCGTTTATTAACCGTACACGCGTCCAACGCCGATCATGGTGGGTCCACAATAGGTAGGTCCATGGACTAGGATCTTGTCTCGAGCCAATAATCTATTATTTCGATAGGCCTGGACGGCGGCATCATCGTCTGACTTTCGCTTCCATTATCTTTAATCCCTCCCTGTACCAAGAACAGACGCCTTAAAAAAATAATTCCTAGCTAATTATGAGTTATGGCGGCCTGATGGGTATCGATTTGCAGTGGGATACGTAGCTAGAATCGGTCTTGATCGTCAATGGGTTTTGTGTACTGGGCTTCTTTTGTAATAGAAGTTAAAACACGACGAGCAGCATACTGACAAGGTGGAAGCTAGTAATGGAAGACAAAATACAAGCTTCCTGTTCAACTTTTGAAACAAGATAAGTATTATTTTTATTATTATAATTCAAACAAGGTAGATCGTCCTACTCCTACGTCCTATGTTCCTTCTGGAAATTACTCTTCCCTACTCTTGACTGTGCTCGTACACCATGCTGAAGGACGTATGTCGTATGACTTCTGCATAAAACAAGCCAACCTTCTCCAAAACTTGCCACACCAATAGTCTATTCCTTGTAAAAAAGCAATCTACAACAGCGAGAATTCCAATCCTCGTTGGTCTATATAAAACAGGAAATACCACCTCAGTTTGCATTCCGCTCAGCGAACCTCACAGCTCCACTTTCTTATACATTTCTTCAAGTCTTCTGCCTGTAAGTATTCCCACATGAATAGTTCCAGCATCCTCACCAAGTTGGGAAAGAAGTTGCAGAAGTTAGCTTCTATCAACAAGAAGAACAATTCGCTACCAAGAACAACTTGGAATGATGAAAGATCATCTGTGCTCGCTGACAAGGGTCATTTTGTTGTCTACACAGTCGATCAAAATCGCTTCGTAATTCCCTTAGTATTTCTTAACAGTGGGATTCTCAGAGCGCTATTAGAATTATCTAAGAACGAGTTTGGGCTGCCAAGTAACGGACCAATCACATTACCATGTGAAGCGTATTTCATGGAATACATGATCATGTTAATCCAGAGAGGCGTGGATAAAGATCTGGAGAAACCTTGGCTTATGTCAATTGCCCCATGCTGTGCCTTGTCATATTCTCTCCCATATGAAGAACCAACAACCCTGCAATTCCATGTTAGTGCTGAGTGTGTATATTGGACTCCTTAAATACTCATCTGGAACCGAAAATTGTTTTTCGATTATTGATGTATTCTTTCTCATGGCGGAAAGTACCATAGTAATGTTAAGTAATATTCTTGGTGACTCGTAGACTGGAAGCCAACAAGTAGTTATCTGCAGCTTCTGAATCAGATTATACTGATCATGTAATGATCTACACAAGTGTAAAGATATACCCAGCGATCAGCTTTTTTGATTTTTTTCTTCAAAGGGAAACAGAACTTATGAATTAGCTCTAAACATTAAGGATCCCAAATATATCGAAATCAAGTAAAATCACAACATTCATTGACTATATCAATCAGCAGATATACCTGCTCAAACACTAATTCGTTTTCTTTTTTCCCAGACACTAATTTAGCCACCGGCAATTTTCATCATAGAGACCTTCAGATATTCATTTTCTGATGCTGTTTGAAAGCAAATCTGAGGCAGATGTGCTTCTCAAGACTAGTGACTTGGCTCATCTAACAAATTAATATCGCGTAGAAAATTGCTTCCAGCGGCACCTGTACAAGATAACAATCACTTTTCAAATAAAGGTCATAGAAAGCGGACTGTTTTAGCATGCATGACCCACGCAAAACCTGAACTCGATATATACACCACGAATGTGGCAGTTTCTCGCTGGTCTAAAATTATTGGGTCCGGCAGCATTACATGATTTCAACCGGGAAAAGCTGACACAATTGTGATGTACAGTAGAGATTCTTGATGCACTCCAATCTTTTTTTTTTCCTAAACCAAAACTCATTTAATTATGCGAATTACTGCATATAATCCGTATGTAAACCAAGGAAAAAGCTTCTCAGCTCAAATGGTCTTCGGATTCTCTTCTTAATGCAAATATCATTTATGTATTTCATGTAATCCAATCATGATAACTATCTTAAAGACATATCTCAATCTAATAATTTAAGTTGTTAGGTAAAGTTTTAAAATATAATTTATATTATTCTCCAACATACCTCCTTAAATAAAAGCTCTTTAGACTTGAAATTTGCACATGTCCACTTTACCTTATGCTTAACTTTTATTAAATAAATAGGGATAGTGAGGTTCGAACTCGTGACCGTATGATCAGTAAAGCTCTGATACCATGTCAAAGAACCATCTCAACCTAACAGCTTAAGTTATTAGATGAAGTACCAAGATATGATTTATATTATTCTCTAACACCATCTAATCCCACCAACTCTATTAAGTCGCAGTTGCTCGGAGTTAATTGCATGTATATAAGATCCTACTCGGGCTGACCCGGTCAAGGATCGGGTCATGAGTCAGAGACTAGCCCGGGTTAACCCAACCTTTTTTCTTTTTTTTTTCTGAAAAAAACTTAAAACAACTTCGTTTTGGTAAAAAAAAAGGTTTTTAACATGCCGGACATGGTCATGAGTCAATGAGTCATCATGTTAACATACAGGGCCAGTCCAGGCCAGATCAAGTCTCATAACCATGATTAATTATCTATATATTTTCTATGATTTCTGAGATTTTAAATTTACAGGTCAATACTGCAAAATCCAGCCGTATATATATAGGTTACTTATTCCTGAAACTTTGCATTTTACTTTATCTGTAAGTTCAGGGAAATTCAAAATCCAACAGCAATTTTCCATTTGCTCCTCAATGGACCATCTGCTTCCCACTTCAATCTTGATCGGCAGCCGACAAACTTTGGTGTCTTATCTTCACACCTTATATATTGATTCTGGTACCATAACCACGTAGTTACTGTGGTTCGTAAAATTGCTCACAAAATTGGGCAAAAAAA
>Ga0307518_10000318_pt1 | contig 36426 bp, 25 predicted proteins | sample 25_EM_MG_FD_203889 | JGI IMG/M metagenome (GOLD analysis project Ga0307518, IMG submission 203889) | Populus trichocarpa ectomycorrhiza microbial communities from riparian zone in the Pacific Northwest, United States - 25_EM | ecosystem: Host-associated > Plants > Roots > Unclassified | place... | reverse complement strand
ATACCACATGCGTATATTCATACACATCATATCTATATGTTCACCCATACACATCCGTGTTCCATTTCAATTTTTCGTTACAAGTCTTTACAAAAGGGGTCGAACGACTAATTAAGCGATTAATACATCTGTTCATACAAAATTCATATCACCTATAACATGCGAATATATGGTTCTTTTCAAAATGTGTGAGCCGCGAAGCGGATTTCCTTACGCATCATTTGGTATGATGTCTCTGTTACAGCACAAGGTAATTTCAAGCATTATAGGCAATTTAAAAACATAATAAAGCAATATTAACGTCATATTTCATTCATGGACCAAAAGAGCATAATAATTTTTTTTTTCATTTCTCCTTACTTACGTAAATACCACCTTTAATAATTCGTCAATTACCGAGGCTAATTACAACACTCAAACTTGGTCACTCGTCTTGAATACCGTTAACCGAACTAACGTTATTCTCTGTTTAAAGCATAACAATTGAGTTCTTTTATATATTTGGTATATACAAAACATAGTACACATGAATGCATCAATTCTTGAAACTACTCATACTCCCAAATCTGGCAATCCTCTTAGGACGCCATTAGCCAGAGCCAATTGTTTATTCATCCCGGTCATCCACTTAGAACGCCATTAGTCAAAGCCAATCATTTATTCATCCCGGTCATCCACTTAGGACGCCATTAGCCGAAGCCAATCGTTTATTCATCCCGATCATCCACTTAGGATGCCATTAACCGAAGTTAATCATTTAATTCATGTCATTAGCTGAAGCTAATCATTTATTCATCTCGGTCATCCACTTAGGACGCCATTAGCCAAAGCTAATCATTTATTCATCCTGGTCACCCCCTTAGGACGCCATTAGCCGAAGCTAATCGTTTATTCATCTCGGTCATCCACTTAGGATGTCATTAGCCGAAGTTAATCATTTAATTCATGTCATTAGCCGAAGCTAATCATTTATTCATCCTGGTCATCCACTTAGGACGTCATTAGTCGAAGCTAATCATTTATTCATCCCCATCATCCACTTAGGATGCCATTAGCCGAAACTAAACATTAACCAATCAAACGTTCCATATGCGGTTTATGAAATCAATATAATATGATAATATATCCTTTGTAATGCTCGTTCAAACGATTCATAACAATTTGACATTCACTATAACATAATAGTAGACCCTTCGTAATACTCGTACAGACGTTCCGGAGTAGCTTAGCGTTCGGTATACACAACAACAGATCCTTTGTAATACTCAAACAAACATTCTATAACAGTTTAGCATTCAGTATAGCACAAAAGTAGACCCTTCGTATTATTCATCCAACTATTCATGATAGTTAATGTTCAACACAATACAACAATAGATCCCTCGTAATACTCATATAAAATTTCATAACAATTTAGCCCTATGTATAGCACAATAATAGATCCTTCACAATACTCATATAAACACTCGTGACAAATAACCTTCAGCATAATACAACGATAGATCCTTCGTAATACCCATACAACCATTCGTAACAATTAACATTCAATAGAATGCAATGGTAGATCCTTTGTAATACTGATACAACTATTCATGACAATTAACATTCAGTATAATACAATGGTAGATCCTTTGTAATACTCATACAACCATTTGTGACAGTTCAACATTCCATATAGCACAACAATAGATCCTTTGTAATAAATTCACTTCAGAAATTAACATTACGCTAGAAGGGAGGTGGAGATCACCCACTTGTTTCACCCGTGGGGTGTCCTTATCTTGATGAAGGTCCGATCCCGGTCGCATCACCTAAAACATCAATGGCCACAAATCAGTACGTTCGTATTCAATAATCACCCAACTCATCACCATGCATAATTCAAGCATACACAAGTTCATATTCAAATATTCCACACATTACAATCACACCAAGCAATCATTTTAATCACTGGACCAATACGGATACATAAATCTGCTGCATAAATTAGTTAGTAAAAAACTAGTTCGCTAGTGATGCAGATTCATCAGCGGACTAATTCGCTGCTGACACCACAATTCAGCAACGAAAACTGACTCGCTGCAGACAACATAATTCAAGAGCGACAACTGATTCGTTGCAGGAAACACAATTTGGCAGCGAGAAGTGACTCACTGCAGACAACACAATTCAGCAGCGACAACTGACTCGCTGCAAACAATACAATTGGGTAGCAAAAACTGACTCGCTGTAGACAACATAATCTGACAACGAAAACTGAGTTGCTGCAGGCAACACAATTTAGCAACGAGAACTAACTCGCTGCAGACAATATAATTCAGTAACGAGAACTGATTCGCTGCAGGCAACACAATTTGGCAGCGAGAACTAACTCACCGCAGATAACACAATTCGGCAGCGAAAATTGATTTGCTACAGACACCACATTTCAGCAGCGAGAACTGACTCGCTGCAGACAACGCAATTCGGCAGCGAAAATAGATTCGCTGTAGACACCACAATTCCGTTGTAAAAACTGATTCGCTGCAGACACCATAATTTGACAGCAAAAACAAATTCACTGCAGCCAACATAATTCGGTAGAGAAAAGTGATTCGTTGCTGACAACACCATTCAGCACAAATCGCCTGCGCAGATAGGCTACTGCTTATTAAAAACTCATTAATGAAAACTGAGTTGTTGCCGACTCAGAAATCATCAACGGACTGATTCCCTAGCTGACGCATGAGCTCGTCAGCACATATGAACTTGCTTTCTATGTTTTCAATACCATCATGCTAAATTCATCAACACAAGGTAATAATCAATGCACATCACATAAGGTTACCTTTCCTATCCTATGTCTTGTCCCTCAAAGGATTATGCAAGGTCCCTCCATTATTTCCTCAATTCTTATAGCTGACATTGTTGCACATTGCCTTAGTTACACATGCAATTCATCATATACCTCACAAACATAATCACAACAACAATCCACAATTACACATTCACTTCTATGATTCACAATCACACATGTTCATTCAACATACACAAAACCAAAGCATAAATCACAAAGTAATTCTCATTTCAACTCTAGCATGTATCTAAGGGTCATTAACACATAATTTTGCATATACAATCATTTTGTCGTAATTTCACATCTTTTCCTCACTTCTATATGAAAAAATCAGACATGAACATACACATGAAGTTCTGTTTCGGTTCCAACATGTTTCTTAGAAGTTTAATGAGACTATAATTCCTGCATTTTCTCATTTCATTCCTTCACTTGGTCGGCCCCAACTCTTAGGTTACACATTCAAAATCCCTCAAATTTATTCATATTTCTTTGGTAGGAGTCCGCACTAGTGTTCATCAATTCATTATACTACTTAGATCTTCTCTTTTAATCATTCCCGAAGTTATATGTGTAAGGGACCTTAAGCTTTCTACTTTGGGGTTTCATCCTCCCCTTGTCCCAAAGTCATGAGGTAGTAACCAGCAAAGAAAAAATGCTTCTCTTACCTCATGTTTTTGACAACTTTAGAGCTGGTTTTAGTGGCGTGTTTCTTCCCTTAAATCTTGATTTTCTTCTTTTCCTTTTATGTTGTTTGTTTCCAGCCAGCCCTAGGCATCTTCTTCTGCCATGATTTCGGTTGTTTCTCCCTTCTCCAGCTCTCCATTCACTCGAACCCTCAAGAGAAGTGACATGCAAGCTGATTAGATTTGGTGTTCTTCTTGGGAAGAGGGGTTTGTTGTAGCTAAGACTGCTAGCCGGCTTTTAGGGGAGAGGTCTAGACTCCTCCTTTCATGGCGTCGGCCACCTCTGAGTTCTCCCTTCTTCTCCAGCATTCTAAAGAGATGCATTCAGCTGGGACTGTTGATTTTTTTTTTTTATCAAAATGTAAGTGTATATAACAGATCAAAAATATACAAGGCTGGGAGACCAGCGAGCTCGAATACAAAGATATACAAAAAGGGAACAAGTTCCCTAATAAAACTATACATCAAAGCCAAGAAAACAAAGCTAGCAAGCTAAAAGAATTAGCTAACAATGGTTAGGAAATGAACCAAGGGGATTACAAGGTTCCCAACCTAATACAAAGCAAAACTCAAGGCAAGGAGTCGCCTTGAACAACAACCATAGCAGAGTACACACAAAGAAATTTAAACCGAGAGGCAAAGATACAGTAAACACCATGCACAACAACCAGGACCAGCAATAAAGATCCATCAAAAACATATGCAGACAGCATAATCGGCTTCAAACCGAAGGGAGAAGAGCACCCCACAAGATTATTCCTCAAAAATAGCCACCAAAGTAGTCATCCCACATGCATTATATAAAGTGATTTTGCTTTATACTTTAGGACTACTAATTTTTCTTTGGGAAGAGAGGTTGTTGAAGCTAAGGCTGATGGTTGGCTATCTTTTTGGGGAGAGCAAAGGTCATTCTCTCTCTTTTATTGCATTTATACCCTTATTAAACATGGTAGGGTGTTTGGGTGCTAGACAAAGGTTGTCCTTTTCCCCCTTTTAGGTAACCTTAGATTGGTTTCTATCCTATTTCTCCTCTAGGATAGGCCGGTCGAACATAAATTTTTGTTGAGTTTATAGTGTCGTTGCCGATTCAGAAATCAGCAGCCAAACTGTGTCACTACCAATTTAGAAATCGGCAGCGACGGTGAAGTCGTTTCTGGCTTTACATTTTTTTTCTTATCAGGAGTTTAAAAGCCATCCTATAAGGCGACTAAGATATAGATGTGGTACTAGGCAGTATATCAATAGAGACTTTTATTTCTCGTTTTAGAGGTAATCATGAAGTTCATCAGGAATTACTTCCAAGAATTCCCTCACTACAAGTAAGTTTGATAATTGATCAGTATCCTTTTTGGAATCTATTACATAAGCAAGATATACCATACAACCCTTCCTCATCAGTTTCTTGGCAGTCATAATTGAAATCATGCAATTTGGTATGACATTTCTTTCTCCCTGAAAGATCACTCTCCTACCATCAGGCCTAAAAAATGTCACAGTTTTAGCAAAATAATCTACTGGTGCTCTATATGTACTCAACTAATACATACCCAAAATTACATTAAATTCATGTAGTTATAAGAGTATTAAGTCAACTATCATTTCCACCCCTTCTAAATAACCCTTACTCCTAAAAGTAATGATCAATGTTACAGTTTTGCCTAAAGAGGTACTTGTCGTGAATCCCTTTTCTTTCTTACTAAGATTATTCCCAAGTTTTTCTAATATTTTACATGCTACAAAAGAATATGTAGCACCAGGGTCAATTAATGCATATACGGACAAGGAATTTAACTATAGCATACATGCTACTACTTCTAGAGTAGCTCTAAAATCATCATGTGTCAAATGATACACTCTACCCTGAGTTCCATAACCTTGGCCTCTGCCCTAACTCCTACTGCCACTAGCCATAATTTGTGTCTATCTAGCTGGCCTACCCATTAAGACCAATTGTTGTTAGCCCTGCGCTGGCTGCGACTGTCCCTGAATGAATTAGTTCTCCAAGGGCAATTTCTTTGAAAGTGACCTTTTCATCCATAATAATAACACCCTCATCCCAAATGTGGGCAATCCCTCCATCTATGCTCTCCTCTAGAGATGTAACATCTTCCCAACATTGCAGAACAATCATCTAGGTGCTTCTGTCCACACCGAGTAAACTAAAGGTTCACAATTGTCTTCTGTTCTGAATTTCATCTTGTAACACCACTCTTAGGGTTTGACTGTCCCTTGGTAAACTTCATGATTAGTACTTAAAAGTGCATTTTTATCAAGGTATCATATCATCATATTGCACTTAAAGTATCATTAAATTCCTTAACTTAAGCATGTTTTGTAATAACAAGTCTGATAACATAAGATATCTTTAATTTATAGTAAATGCTCATTTTGAATGCAAGCATATCTCACAATTTAAAGGATTGATTGATGTGTTTAACTATTGAAAGTGAGAAGACAAAGAGAGGGCTAAGCTTAAAGAAGAGATGTCGGTTCAATTCAAACTGAAACATCATTCGGTTATTGGATCATAACTGGAGCTGTAGAATATGGATTTAGGTCTGGTTTATATGCATGGAAAGCTAAGACATAGGCCTAAAACTTTCATGAAGAATCCAAGATTCAAAACGGTTGTTTTTAAGTTCAAATTATAGCAACAAAAGAGAAGTCAGAATCTGTCCTACAGCCCAAACATTGTTCAGTGCTCAGCCTATATCTCGAGTTCTAGAAGTCCAAATGAGCTCATTCTTGTTTTGTTGGAAAGCTGAGATAATTTTCCAGAACTTTAATGAGGACTATTTGTTCACATTCTGACGTTTTGTTCAGACAAGAAGATAATGGTTGTCACTAAGTCAAGAGGTGGTCACCCACTCAATAATTAGTCATCTAATCAATATTTCCGAATTTTAGCCTATAAAAGGAGGCATTTGCCATACATTTAGACATCTTGGTTTTCAAATCAAGATCATGCTCTTTATTTCTTTCTTTATATTTTTGTAATGCTTAAGTTTTATTTCATATTATATTTTCCTTGATCTCTTGTTTATGCTTTTCATTTCCTTTACTAATGTTCTTATGTTGTTTATTTATGTTTATCTTCTTCATTATGTTTAGCTAAGTTTATTTTGTCAAGGTGAAAAGGTTACACTAATGGTGTAAGAATAAGTATAGTGTAAACTTAACATGGACTTTAATGTTTGATACTCACATGTTTTGTATTTGTTATCTTACTCACTTTTAATACCTTGCTTGTTAAATGGTTAATCTAGATTTGTGTTGTACAACCCTTGATACAACAAATACTTGGCACTTTCATAGCCAACTGTATGGTATAACTAACACCTGAGCTATGAAAGGAACTTGATTTGTTGTTAACATAAGTTATCACCATGAATACCTGACCACATTTACAAGTATTGGCATTACTTAAATAAGATAATTAATATAATCATGTTAATGATTTATAATGAACTATTAAGGATAAATCATCCGATTAGAACCTCCTTTGTGTGTGGTTTCTAGTTGATTAATAAAAAGAGTTTATACTATACTTATTTCTAATACTATTAGTGGATCCTCTAACCTTGACAATTGCTTTTGTCTTTGATTAATACTCACATCAATATCACATCTCAAAAGTTCTCTTCAACTCATTTTCATTTGTTGTTTATAATTTTATATAGTTCACCTCTCTGTGGTTCAACCCCGGTCTTGCCGGGTTATTTATTACTTTGACACTCCTGCACTTGGGATAAGACATCAATCTTTTGATCGTGTCACTCTACACTTGCATCATGAGTCGTTCTCGTTACTAACCCTCCCCCTTTCCTAAATTACCTAAAATGTCCCTTACCCTTCTTCAAAAATGGAGGTCTGTCTATAAGAAAATCATCATCCTTCCTTTTTCCCAATATAGTCTGGCCCTGTTAACCCTTTTTCATACAAGCCTTCAAGGCCTCAGTAACATCAAAGAGTATATATCAATTTAATTGAATTATGAAGGTAGTATCAAGACTTATTTCGACTTACAAATTCTTTAAAGTGTAAATCTATAATTCTAAGATATTAACCACCTACCTGAAGTCGATGCTCGACTAGAAGTTCCTTATTGTTGTATAGTCCTAGCGACCTCTCTTGTTACAACAAAAACATTGCATAAATCCCTAAGGTCCTCTTATCAAACTTTCATTTTAAAATCCTTTACTAAATTGTCAAATCTTCACAACTTCTTATAGTCTTAGAACTCTATCATCATAAACAACATAAATTTAATAAGATAATCTTCATATCCTTTAATATTTCTCATATTGCCAATTTCATAAATTGAAGGAAACATGTTCCTACTCAAAATTCATCCTTCATTAATCACATCATATTTTATGATACGTAATTGAACATTGATTAAATCAATTTAATATATCTCATCCCCTAATTTTGTCCATTGGTCGAAACACCCATCTAGAGGGGGACCATTTGTTTTTTAATTTGTACTTTAATTCATCATCTAAATATTTATTTAACTCTAATAGCATAATTAAACATAAAAATCCAATATCAACACACCAATTCATTCAATTTAGTTGTTTGCATAATGTTTCATACCAAAATTACTCATTAATACATCAAAATATATGTATTCAAACTTAAAACAAGGTAACTTACCACCCAAAATTCAAGAAAATAGTGATAAAAAAGTTGAAGATGAGTTTTCTCTTTTTCCTCCTCCCATAATTTTTTCATCCCACTCCTTTCTTAACACCAAGAAAAAAACCAAACCCTAGCGTAGAATTCTATTAACTCTCCTAGATCACTTCAATTTAACCCTTTTTGTGTTTATTTTGATGGATTTTGGTAAAACTTTTCAAAAAATCCTTCCCTCTCTTTTATGTTTATGGCTGGCCATTTAAGAGAAAGAATGGCTTCTTCAACAAGCCTTCCTCTATTTATATCTTAAAATAATTTCAAATTCTCACTATGTCCTTCATTAGTATTTTTTTTTTAATTTCTGGATAAAATTCTCAAATCCCAACACTGGTTTATAACAAATTTTACCGAGGTTATTACATAATGGTATTTCATTTTTTAAAGACATGTACATAACATTTCACTTCAAACTCCCAAGACTATCATCATTCCATAATAGTCAGGGGTTTATAAAAATATTGTTACTCACTTATTTTGTTTAATTATTTTATTATTATTTAAATTTTGGTTCCTAAGTAAAAGAAATCATTAACTTTGAAATTCCATCCGGAGTTTAAAAAGACATACCACAAACATAATTAATGTCACTTTGACAACTAAGAACCCTTATTTTTTTTTGCTAGTTGTAGAACATTTGAATTGAACTTTATTGGCTTTATATTGTCAAGCGTAGTATGTTGAGTTCTCGAATATCATACATGCAACAAAAACAATAAGACTAAATTATTCGGGAGTCTCTAGGATCCTATTAGACAGATCTAGAGTTGTTTAGGAATTTATTACCTAAAGATCTGATTTTCTTCAACTTTGAATAATTATTTAAAGACTGGGTTGTTGTAAACCACAAGTCATCTAATTGTCCGGCCTCCAACGGCAATCCACACGAATCGCTAGTAAGAAATCTCTTAAATCCTTATTTAGAAGGGATTGTTATACCTAGAGTGCTAGCTCTTTATTATGTGACTTACATAGTTTTTTTTTTGTCTAACATACAACCACCCAAAAATAAGAGGCGTGACTTATTATTTATAGAAAAATCTTAAAATCCATATAAATTGATAAAATATCAATTTTCCCCCTCAATAATACCCATATATTAATTCAGGACAATTTTAAAAATTATCCTTACTTAATTTTTCTAGGTCTAAAAATATAATCCCTATATAAATTATATTTTAGTCCTTAATTTTTAAAATATTAGAAAAGTCATTTGTGGTTTGAATTAACCTTTCAATGACCGGTTTCTTAATATAATTAATATCCTTTCATCAATAATGTTCTGATTTAACATTAAAACATGGAGTATATCTGTCATGTTAAATCATGTTTGTTCTCTACATAATAGTCATTGATTGTTTGAAAAAGATTTGAAACTCTTTTCAAATCTCATTCCATATGGGTCAAGGATTTCTCAGTCAATACAATTTAAGATCAGATGGATCATTTTTTTCTAATTCACCTAGGGTGATGGATCCTCTCTTGATCACTTAAGTACCTTTATATAGTTCATATTATACCTAATGTCTGTCCTTCGTTACCTTGATTAAGATAACATGTAACAGGATCAAAGCATAACATTCTCTATATAAGATAACTTAGTGATCTCAAGTCTAAAGATCACTTACACAACCATAATGTGAGCCTTTCCATAGACATAGGTGGTCTCTCCATATGAAGTTCTCATTCAGGTCAGTTCAGTATACATGTCTTATGACAAGCACCTACATATTTTTTTGAAGTATCCCTTATACCTCAGCTTATGAGAACAACTGCTTCCTTTTATAAAGAAAAGAACATAATTTGTATCAGTCTCTATGGCTTTAATGAATATCCAATATTTAAGAGAGCATCGATTAAGAACATTTTAGGAACAATGTTTTGATGCAATAGGAATCCCATAATTACAACAACTTTATAATTTTCTTTGTAAAGCATTATTGTCTCATAAACTTTATCTTTACTCTAGATTCATAAATCAAATATTAGATTCATTAATCTAACATTATATGAATATCAAAGATAAATTAGGCCTTTATTATTAATAAATATGTATTTACATGAATATAATCATATCACGTGCAACCAACTGATTGGCTAAAGTACGTATTAAACTATCAATATCTCACTTGCACTAAAGCCAATTGCTCATATATTTAAAATCATATTGCTTTATGTAGCATTAATGCTTCTGCATAGATAGTGACTTAGTAAGAGGATCTTATAGATTCTCTTCGGTGGGTATTCACTCTATTTTTACATCTTCCAGTTCATTCATTTATCAAATCAAATAGAATTTCTTAAGTACTTGTTTAGATCATTGATGAGACTTTGGTTTTTTTTGTTATGCAATGGCTCCATTATTATCATAGTACAGGGCAACTAGATCAACAATGCTATGAACCAGCCTAGTTCATTGATGAACTTCTTAATCCAAACAACCTTTTTGTTTCCTCAAATGTGAAGGTATACTCTTATTCAGTTGTAGAATCAATTGTACTCTTTTATTTGGAATTCTTCCAACTCATAACACTACCTTTTAGAATAAAATATATATTGACTGGTATTTACTATTTTTCAAACATTTCATTGAAAAAATTTTAATTCAAACAATTTGAACTTTTGGTTTATCTTCTCTATTGATGGATCCTATAGTCAAGTATAGGATACCATTTCCATCATATCTCTCTCAATCTATGTCTTAGAACACATGTCTTTGGAAAGAGGTGTTCTATGCAAAATAGATAAGAATTCAATCTTATATTCTTTCATGCTAAGCTATTTTAGCATCTATTCTATATACATGGATTGAGACAATCTAAGCAACCTTTTCGATCTATTTCTATAGATCTCTAAATCCAATATATAGGTTGCTTCTCCTAATTTCTTTATGGAGAAATTCTTGAACAACCAAAACTTTAATGATTAAAGTAAAGGTATGTCATTTCTTAACAATAATATGTCATTTACATATAATATTAGGAAGACATCACTCACACTAACCTTTTGTAAACACAACGTTTATCCATATTTTTTATGAAATCAAATCTGATTATTATACCATCAAAATTGGATATTACTACTCCTTGAAGCTTGTATTGTATATTTGTACATTGCCTTTTATATTAGTCTTTCTCTTAAAGACCCACTTAAATCTATTAGGTTTTATTCATTCAGGTGGATCAACTAAGTTCCAAACTTAGTTGGTACATGAAGTTCATAGCTTCAAGTCATTTCTTGGAATAAATATCATATATTACTTCCAAGTAATTAGTATACTCGTTAATTATGAGCAATATGTCATTCACATCTTTCATGAGAGGTCCTTATCTCATTGATGCATGACATTTCCTACTAAATTTATAGAGATTTTGTGTTTTTTGAGGTTCAGGCTAACATCGATTGTTTTAGCCTTGGGAATATATTTTATTTGGATGTAGTGTTCTAAGAGGTGTAGAGAATCTCATTCTCTTTTAAATAATCCTTGAAATATTTGGTCAAATATTAGTCATCTCAATCCAATCAAAGTTTCTTAATACTTATTTCAATCTGTATTTCAGTTTTATTGCAGTTTATATTGAACCTAGGCATATTAAATTCAGGTATATACAAATCATTCATATAATTACCGGATCTATAAAAATATCATTATTATATAATAAAATAAAAACAATATATGTCCTTAATAATAAATTTCAATCCCTTTAAAACTAAATAAAATGAAAACCATGTCTTAAAATATTGGAAAAAAATAACAATTGTGAAGTTCTAGTATCAGCCCATTAGGCAAAATAAAATAACTAGTTCCTATAACTAATGCATAACTAGTTCTTACAGCTAATGCAACAACCCTTGCTTCATTACTGAGTTGTAGGTACATTTTACCTTCAACTAATCTTCTACTTTTCTGTAGTTGCTACATGCAATTGCAAATGTGAAAATCACATTTGGTATCCAATGTCCAAGAACTACAATGCAAAGTAGTAAGATAGTTTTCAATTATAAACATACTTAAAGTAGAAGCTTCATTAAGCTTCTTTGCCTTCACGGTTGCAAGGTATTCCTTGCAATTCCTCCTCTAATGTTTTTCTTTGACACAATGATAACAAGTGCCCTTGTCTTTCTTAATGCCCCAAGTAAGTTTGTTTGCTTTAGAGACAACACTCTTATTTTTCCCATCCATCTTCTTACACATTCTAGAATACTGAAGTAGAAGAACTAGGCATTTTTCCTTCTTAAGGGCCCTTTTAGTAGTCTTAAGCATATTAAACAATTATAGCAATGTACTATCCAACTTGTTCAAGTGATAGTTCATAACGAATTGTGAAAAGCTTTGGGGTAATGACTGCAAGACCAAGTCAACATTTAACACAAGATCCGTGACAAAACCCAATTGACTTAATTTCTCAATATAGCCAATCATTCTCAAAAAATGGATGTTCACTAAAGAACCCCCTATCATCTTGCAGCAGAATAATTCCTTGAAGGTCTCATACCTCTCAATCATACTGGCCTCATCAAACAATTATTTAAGATGCATAATGATAGTATGGGAATTCATATTCTCATGTTGCCTTTGAAGTTCAAGTGATATACTGGCTAACATCACACATGCAGCTTGTTCATCATCATCAATGACATGATCAAAAGATTGATGTCTTATCCCAAGTGCAAGAGTGTCGAAATAATAAATAACCCGACAAGACCGGGGTCGAACCACAGAGAGGTGAACTATATAAAATTATAAACAATAAATGAAAGGAGTTGAATAGAACTTTTGAGGTGTGATATTGATGTAAAGATTAAACAAGGATAAAACAATTGTCAAGGTTAGAAGATCCACTAATGGTATTTCAAATAAGTATAGTATAAACTCTTTTTATTACTTAACTGGAAACCACACCAAAAGAAGGTTTCAATCGGATTATAAATTATTAACATGATTATATTAATTATCTTATTTGAGTAATGCCAATACTTATAAATGTGGTCAGATATTCATGGTGATAACTTATGTTAACAACAAATCAAGTTCCTTTCATAGCACACGTGTCGGTTATACCATACAGTAGGCTATGAAAGTGCCAAGTATTTGTTGTACCAAGGGTTGTACAACACAAATCTACATTAACCATTTAACAAGCAAGATATTAAGAGTTAATAAGATAACAAATATAAAACATGTTAGTATCAAACATTAAAGTCCATGTTGAGTTTATATTATACTTATTCTTACACCATTAGTGTGCCCTTTTCACCTTGACAAAATTAACTTAGCTAAACATAATGAAGAAGAAAAACATAAATAAACAATATAAGAACATAAACATGATATAAGTTAACTAGGTATAGTAAAGGAAATGAAAAACATAAACAAGAGATTAATATAACATAAAATAAAACTTGAACATTACAAAATACAAAGAAAGAAAGTGATCTTGATTTGAACACCAAGGTGTCTAAATGTAACATTTAACTCAAGATCCGTGACAAAACTCAATTGACCTAATTTCTCAATATAGCCAATCATTCTCAAAACATGGGTGTTCACTCAAGAACCCCCTATCATTTTACAGCAGAATAATTCCTTGAAGGTCCCATACCTTTCAATCATACTGACCTCATCAAACAATTATTTGAGATGCATAATCATAGTATGAGAATCCATATTCTCATGTTGCCTTTGAAGTTCAAGTGACATACTGGCTAACATCCACATGCAGCTTTTTCATCATCAACATGACGTTAATGTTCATTCCTAACTTACTCTTTAGCATCCTCAACAGGGGCATTTGGAATTGGATTTTCTAGAATATACAACCTCTATTCTTGCTTGAGATCAATTTTTACATTTCGATGCTAGTCTAGGAAATTTGGTCCGGTCAATTTGTTAGCATCAAATATGCCTTGTAAGGATATGTTACTACTCATTTAAAATACCAACCTATTTATATAAAGATAGAGAGTATTAGTTTCATACATACATATTTAAATTCCAAATTTAAATAAGATCTTTAATTCTAATTTGTTCTCCCACTATTTTCTTGCAAAATTAATAGTCCTCCCTATTAATTTGGGAGATCTCACTTAGATTTTTCTAGTGAGCTAGGATCTCATTTAATTTATTCGACCTTGAGTGACTTAATAAATCAAAATAAATTTAATTAGATAGATAACATAGTTTATCAATCACATCTCTATATGACTTATGGATCAGTTAGGTGACAACTCTTTGTCTAAACATATCTTAAATGTTTCGCCTAACCCATGCCTTTAACCTTATATGATCATGAGTAACTCATTCAAATCAAATAGGTTAGTTAAGTAAAACCTAATTTTATAGCATTAAATATATTCAATTAACGATAACCTTGAGTAACTCAACAAGTTATCCAGGAATAAAACTTTGGTTCTATGCATATAAAATTGGAAAGGAACTATTCATGTTCCCAACATGCACTTAATATATTAATGAGGTATTTATTATCAATTAGTTAGATCTCATACATAACATGTATAACATATATACATTTTATACATAACAATTTATATATAAACATACACCTCTAGCATGCCATTATAATTGGATAATTATGGACATGTCTAAGCTAATTCCCTTGAGTCATTGAAGGGAATTGGATGGTCAAATCATAAGTAGCTGTAGAAAGTCTTCATAAGTCCATTGCAAGCACCTCGATTGTAGCCTTCATCGTCATTTTTTTCTTCGTCTTGGATTACATAATAATTTCCTATATAAATTCCTACAATTCTAAATTACATAAAATTTACATAATTAATTAAGAAATCTCGAGTTACATTCGAGAAGAATTAGATGAGAAAAGAATTGAAACCTAGAACAAAAAATAGAAATAAGATAGGACATACAATCCCTATTTAATAAAAATTTCAATCATTCAACTATTAAATAAAAGCATAATCACATTGGTCTTTAATATTAACAATCACTCATCATGCATAAAACATTTTAATATGCATAATTAAAAATATATTGCATGTTATTCTAATTATTGGCCTTATGTACAATTTAAAATAATATTTCTAACACTTCGAAATATTCAATCAAATCCAATTTGAAAATTTCCCAAACAATTTTTTTTTCTTCAAAAACTATTATTAAAAATGAATTAAACAATTTAATTCATTCCTAATCCTATTAGAAAAATTAATTCTATAATTAATTTAATTTAGGGTTTCAATTTTAATATAAAATTATTATTTTATATATGAAGAGCTAAAATCATAATTCCAGCTCTAAATATACCAAAAAGTGATTAGATATAAGTACTCGCAGGAGTATATACATAATTCTACCTCTAAAAACCCTAATTTAAACAGTAGGGGTAAAATTATAATTTTTCCCCTGACATCTTCTTCTTGCTATTGTTGGCATGGTTAGACCACGCCAGTGGCAGCCTTTAGTAGCGGCACTAGTACTCCCACTGCACCTGGTGGCAACGCAGGGTAACAGCCCCCACGCAGCCCTAGTCTGGCGATGTTAGGCCTTCTGCCAAAGGTAGTCGTGCACGTAGCAGAGCCAGGCACGCCAGCGATGTTGGCGCCACTACTTGTGTCTATTGTAGCCACCTAAAACCAATTTTAAAAAATTACTGGTGAATTCTGGCCAAATTTGGCCAGAATAGTAACTAGAAAGAATAATGAGAAAAAATATTTTTTGGAAAAATAAATTTGCATATAAATTTAATTCACAATTAACATCATTAACAATTAAAACATGCAATCAACAACTCTAATTGTCTAACGAAGGCTCGGATACCACTATTGGGTTCCCGAATATCATACATGCAGTGAAAACAATAAAACAAAATTATTTGGGAGTCCCTAGGATTCTGTTAGACAGATATATAGTTGTTTAGAGATTTATTACCTGAAGATTTCATCTTATTCAGCTTTGAATAATTATTTAAATGATGGGTTTCCATAAACCACAAGTTGTCCAAGTGTCCGACCTCCAACGGTAATATTCACGAACCACCAGTGAAAAATCTTATAAATCCATATTTAGGAGAGAGGAATTGTTATACCTAGAGTGTTAGATCTCTATTCTGTGACATACGTAGTTTTTCTGTCTAACAAATAACCACACAAAAATAAAAAGCATACTTTACTATTTATAGCTAAATCTGAAAATCCCTATAAATTAATAAAATATCAATTTGCCACTTGAATAATATTCATATATTAATTCATGACAATTTTAGAAATTAATTTAATCAAGTCCTTACTTAATTTTTTTAGGTTTATAAATATAATCTTTGTATTAATTATATTGTGGTTCTTAATTTCTAAAATATATTTTAATCAAACATGAATAATTTTTTAATATAATAATATCATATTTAAACCCACGGGATTATAGGGATTATAGGGTGATGAAACATGCTCACTTTTTTCTTGAACTAGATTATACGCTAACTGTCGGGAGTTTTGGCATGTTTCAGGGGCATCTACCTCCACTCCTTTTTCTTATGAGAGCTCTTGACGTGTAATGGCATATTCTAGATCTATGTAAAATTCAGCAAAGACTAAACCTGCATGACAAAACTCAAATGACCAATTAAATAGACAACAAAAATTATGCCTTAATGACATAAAAAAACTCAATGAGCCTCCCATCTAGTGGACCAACCAATCAAGTTCTCATGTCTCGAGAAATACCAAATTTTGAAACTTACATACAAAAATTTGGTATGTGAAAAGACAAGAATATCTTTTTTGAAGGTACAATCCTTCGGGTTGTAATTATTTTTCAGGAACATCGGATTATACTGCTAACCAACCTTCAATTCGAAATCCTGCGGAAAAGTATCTGTGCACCATATTGAGGCTGCAAGCTTATAAAGAGCATTGGAGCGTGGACATAGGTTGGGGATACTATGAAAGAGTAATGTTTGATGAGCATAGCTAGGACAATTTTTGCCTAAACAATGGCTAAATTTTGACGAACACAAATTCTGGGGCCTATCCCAAATGGGAAAAATGAAGCTAAGTGATTTCGAGACTCATTAAATCTCGAGGGATTGAATTCACTGCCATTTTCTCCCCATATATCAGTATCATGATGGACAGCAGTCAAGGATAAATAGATTTGAGTGCCAGCAGGAATGTCCAGGGTCCCAAGCTTAACCTTTTTAGATGCTTGTCTCATCAACATAGTAGCTGGAGGGTAGAGCCGAAGTGTTTCATTGAGTATCAAGTTAACCTGCAAGATAAGGAACCAGGATATTAACAAAAAGAAATTTAGAATTATTATGATGTAGAAGAGCAAAACTGCACCCTTTTAAAATTCTTACAACTCTGTCAGGCTAGTATTCTAAGCTTACAATCTTGAGATCGTTTAAATTCTCTGCCACTGGAAGATCATTCCCTCCACAGACAGAAAACACTTCTTCCCTTGCTTTGTTTTGCCATTCTTGATGTAATGCTAAGAGGATAAGAGACCAAGTCAAAAGATTGGCAGTAGTTTCCTTTCCTGCGAAATAGAAGGTCTTGCATTCATCTATAATCTCCTCTACCCCTAACGTATCTTCCTTCCCTTTGTTGGGGATTTCGGCTCCCCTGCGCCGATCGGTGATGTTCTGATAGTTGTCTATTGGAGGCTAAGTATACTGACACACAATATTTAACGTGGTTCAGCAAATCATCTACATCCACGGGAGAGGTACATATTATTAGAGATAGAAAAAGGATACAATACACATACATAGAGGAGGAGGATCACATCCACTCTACTTAACTCCTAGCTCTCATTGCTGCACTTGCAGCTACTGCAATGGCAGCAGCTATTGCAGCCACTCTCTTCTTCTCTTCTCTCTTATTCTCCTCACAATCTCTCTCATTTTGCTTCTCTCTCTCGGTGCCTATTTATAGGCTTCAATGGCAGCTCCTCCTGCTTATTTGTCAACAATGATGGCCACCAACTTCAGCTCATCTTCAACAATGATGGCTGCACCAGCAACCCTCTTTGACTCTTTGACAATGGCAGTCATCCTCTTCTAGAAGATAGGCTACAGATGCTGCCACATAAGTGGCAATATCCCAACAATCACCCTCTTTGTCATTTATATGGGCAATTGTCCTCTTGCTTCTTCAGCACATGCTTGCATTCTGCAGCTCTTCTAAGCTTACCATTCCGAGAGCGTCTTTGGCCAAGTTTACAGGTACTTGCCAAACCTTTCAATCACCAGAGTCACCAAAGCACCCCTTTGCTCACTCCAAAGGATCACTTCAACCAGATGGTTTGTCACATCTCATCTGAAGAGTGTTAACGCTTGTCTCTGGAACAACATTCCCCTTCAAGCATATCAACCATGCTTGGTCCGGAATGATTTATCAAGCCTCACATGAAGGCTTACGTCAGCATGCACAGTTGGCATGCCAAGGCAGCACCCAGTCAGCTGACACGTCAGCACCGTGGGACCCACCTGCCACGTCATCAGCCGCGAGCCGAGCCGAGTTTGAGCCAAGCCGCGAGCCGAGGGATAGGATCCAGTGTAGCTGATCCTAGGTGCAACTAGATCTGAGATTGAAATTTGGGTCGTTCATCAGGCCAGAATTGTTTTGATCAAATCTTAGCCATCTGAAATGCGATTTGGACGATTTTAGACTTGTTTCCAGCTAATTTGATCGTTCCGGATGCAATGGTACGGTCTGATCATTGAGATTGAGACTAAAAGTGGTGGTGGTGAATTAAGAAAAGAGATTGCCCGATTAGGAAGCATCTGAAAGTCATCATGGTGGTCGATGGAGATGAAGAAGAATAAGGTGCACATGTTTACCCAATTACATGTGCTGAACTACTGAATGGAGAGATTTTTTAGTTGTTGAATGAAGGCAAAATTGGGACACTCTAGACACCCGATCAAGTGGATGATTTGAGGTAGAGAGTGGAAATTAACGAAGACCAATCTTGATGAATCTAAGCATTGGTAGTCTCGCCAGATGTTGAGAAATCAGGTATAAAACCAAGATACCCCAGATCACTTGTAAAGGAAAGCCGCAACAAAGCTAGCAAATGGTTGTATATACGGAAAGACAGTACGATGGATAGATATGGCCTAAGAAGTTTTGTCTAGGAGATTGGGTTTTAAGCGGGACCAGTGTGACCCCTCCAATCTTTCCTGAGAACTTGCTTAGTGGAAGGATTATCCATACGGTACTATTTTCGTATATATAGCAGTTTGTAATGAAACGATTGAAGACTAGCAAGACGACGGCATAAGGGAACAGTTGGGTTCTGTATGTTCAAGGATCTGATGGAGTGGTGATTTCTCCAAAGAAGTTAGATTCGGTGACTATGATTTCTCGAAGGGAGAATTGATTAAGACCTTGATAATGGAAGAGAAATACAGCAAGGGAATAAAGATTGGCATCCTATTTTGACTTGGATAGGTGTTGTGACAGTTTGAGCTGCTATCAAACATAAGCAAGGAATAGGGAGAAATCTGGAGAACAGAAATTGCACGAGGGCACATGGAGATTGTGTAGGAGTACTCGTGATTCAACGAGGTACTGTAATGAGACAATAGGTGCAAGGAGAAGAAGTTTTCCCAGATGAAGCTCAGAGTAGAGACTATGTAAAAGTTGTGTACAACATGAAGTCTCATGTGCTCTTGATGAAGACAACAGGCGAGGACCTTTCCAATGCATGCAAGGATGGAAAGATAAGTTATTGCACAGGCACCTAATTGAGGGGGTGCAAACGCCTGTGATAAAAGGCGACCGCCTATTATGAAAGGCGAAGACACCAAAGAGAGTTGGTGTAGGTGGAGCTGTCAAGCGCGATGACAAACGACGCAGAAGCTCCAAACATAGAAAATGAGATGGAAGATTACGAGGAGTATACCGCAACTCTCTCTTTCTATGTGATCAGTGGCAGTGATCTCTCCCATAGTCCACATGGTGGTAGAGAATCTTAGAGCCACATTGAAGCATTTTCGATGAAGAAGGATGAGACCGCCCCATGACAACGGGCGAAGACACCTTAGAGAAGGTGTGAGGGCCATGAAAGGAGCCTAGTTCAGAACGCCTCAAAGCCAATGTGATGGCTAGATATGAGTGGACAGGTGTATGGATAGCCAATGAAATGGCTATGATGAGTATGGAGACAAATGCAGGATTGACTTTCATGGATATTACCCCTAGGCTAAAGATCAATGAGCTAGATAACATTTACCTTGGACAATAAGTGGATGACTTGTGGAGCATTAAGACGCGACTGCTAGGAATGAGCAGAGGACATGCGCAGGTTCCGAGAACAAGTTGACTCTTGTCAAGGTGGTGAGCTCGGTAATGACATTGTAATACTCAGAGTATGAAGACAGATATGGATCAACCTTTAATGGGTTGCCCCCATGGTTAAAGGTGGAGAGCTACCTGGACTCTTAGGACTAAGAGTGAGAGACTCATGGAGAAGTAAGGCATGGTTCCTAGGGTGGAACAGAGGGCAGACGCAACTCCGGGATGAGTAGACTCTTAAAAGAGTAGTGAACTCGTGGTCACATTGAAATACTCAGATAATGACTATCGCACTCGGAAATAGATATTTCCATTTGAGGGGGTGTTGTAAGCCTTGATGTGAGGCTTGATAAATCATTCTGGACCAAGCATGGTTGATATGCTTGAAGGGGAATGTTGTTCCAGAGACAAGCGTTAACACTCTTTAGATGAGATGTGACAAACCATCTGGTTGAAGTGATCCTTTGGAGTGAGAAAAGGGGTGCTTTGGTGACTCTGGTGATTGAAAGGTTTGGCAAGTACCTGTAAACTTGGCCAAAGATGCTCTTGGAATGGTAAGCTTAGAAGAGCTGCAGAATGCATGCATGTGCTTAAAAAGCAAAAGGACAATTGCCCACATAAATAGCAAAGAGGGTGATTGTTGGGATATTGCCACTTATGTGGCAGCATCTGCAGCCTATCTTCTAGAAGAGGATGGCTGCCATTATCAAAGAGTCAAAGAGGGCTGCTGATGCAACCACCATTGTTGAAGATGAGTTAGAGTTAGTGGCCACCATTGTTGACAAATAAGCAAGAGGAGCTGCCATTGAAGCCTATAAATAGGCACCAAGAGAGAGCAGCAAAATGAGAGAGATTGTGAGGAGAATAAGAGAGAAGAGAAGAAGAGAGTGGCTGCAATGGCTGCTGCCATTGCAGTAGCTGCAAGTGCAGCAATGAGAGCTAAGAGTTGAGTAGAGTGGATGTGATCCTCCTCCTCCATGTATGTGTATTGTATCTTTTCTCTATCTCTAATAGTATGTACCTCTCCCGTGGATGTAGGCGATTTGCCGAACCACGTTAAATATTGTGTGTCAATGTGTTTAGCCTCTAATAGACAACTATCAGAATATCACCAGTCCGCTAGGGGGAGCAGAATCCCCAACACCCTTCGTGATTTTTATATGAAGACATGAGTGAACTAAGTAGATTCCTTGAATTTTCTCTTGCTCTGCTGTTATTCTTGATCAGCATTCTTATCGCTTCACGAGTTTCATTCTCTAGTCTCCTCCTCTCTCTGTTCTTCTTAGTAGGCACGAACCTGCACAGATAATAAAACAAACCTTTCATTCTGGTTTCTTTTAGTAGTATTATAATTTGTGGTCAAATGAAAGGATAGTAATCACCTGAACCCTGGAATGTAGACACTTCTCAGAGCTTGAGAAACTAAATGCATTTGTTGTTCCTGTAATGTAAATATGCGCTTCCCTTCTTCATAACTGCTTCCAAAAGCAGTTCTGGATATAATATCTGCTGAGAGGTCATGAAGTTCTTTATGCACATCCATCTCAAACTCATCTCTCCCTCCTCTTATTCCCTCCCATTTCTCTAGCATCTTGGCAATGCTTCCCACATTTCTGGAACCCAACCCTGTCAAATAGATTTTGGTGTCAGCAGTTTGATGAAATTTGGATCAAATTTGCAAAGATTACGAGGAACCATAAGGACTGCAAAAGGTTTTACATGCTTGGATGAGTGTGATTCTGAACCTCTAATGGTTAGGAACTCTATTCCTAACCCTTAAGGGGTTGGCTTAAGAGGTATATTTCCACCCTGAACTTGTTGAGTAGAATACTTAGGATTAGCATTGCGAGAGATTTATTTAAAAGACTGATACAAGGAGTGTGTTTTTATCAACATCCCAAGTTACTTCTTCGATGTATCATTCGGTCACGTGGACCTAACAAGACCAGTAGAGAACCCAAAGTATTTGAGCTCAATGTGTAAAAAATACTCGCAAACATGTCTACAATGATAATGAGCCCAATACAAGAATTGATGAGCTTACAAGCTTACCTTAACCCGCTCCATGTTAAAAGCTTGGTTTGTGATCCTTCTATGTAGAGCCCATTTATCACCATCAAGCCCAACAAGCCCTCCTCCAAACAGAACTTTTGATTGCGGGTTAAACGGAATCTTCTCAAATGACCCACTTGTATTGATTAGAATCTCCTTAATCATATCTGGGTCGGACATAGCCAATCTAGGCTTGGATCCAAACCAGTAGAGGAAAGTCTTCCCATACTTGCGTGACCACTCGTAGTACAGTGGAGCCACACGTTGAAGAATATCATGGTTGATACATGTTGACTTAGACTCTGCTGCCGCAGCAAATAAACGGCGGATCTCTGCCGAGTTGCCGAAAATGATCTTGTATTTAGGGCCACTTATGCCTTGTTTCTTGAAATGGGTTTGGATTCTTAGAGGAACCCATATCATTGAGAGAGTGAGTTTCAAGATGCAAAAAAGCAGCAAGAGGATCAGAATTAGAAGAAGAGAAGGCATGGTGAAATACTGAATCCAAACAGAAGAGATCAGCAATGTACAGAAGAGAGAGAGAGAGAGAGAGATCAAAAGGAGGGTTTAAAGTGCTAGTTGAGGTTGCTTATTATTTATTTGCGTAGTTGAAAATTAGAATATATTATTTTTGTATGGTATTGGTGATCAGTTCTTATGGTGACTTTCGTTGAAAAACTTGAAACCATAGGCTACGTAAGGTGTCGATTATGGGCGGACAGTCGGGAACAAGCAAAAATCTATTGTTTAAGAAAGGCCATGGGATTAGTGGAATGCTTAGATCATGCATGCATTAAATAATCCTTATTGCATCATGTGAAGATGTAAAATTTGACAAAAGCAACAGTGGGCCAACCGCAAGCCAGAATTTTATGAATGGATTCACATTGGAACTTCAATCCATTGGTTATAAAAGTCAAAAGTTTGGTGCTTTTTTTTTTTGGCCTTTGCCGCTGGAAACAACTGGATTTTGATGTCTACATAATTGGATTAAGGCTCGAGCTTAGTGAAAATGACAGTCAGGATAATTGATCAAAATTTTGAAATTCTTCACCGAATTGCTTTGGCTGGATGTCAATCCTCGAAAGAGCTGATAAGCTATAAAGGTAATTATTTTTGGCATATGGTGATATTCTAAATTTTAAAATAATTGGTTCAGTAATCAGTCAAATCTAATATAAATTAAATTTGATGGCGTGTCAGATCCAAGACAATACAAGTCTGGCAAATTGTCAAACTCAATACGTTTGGGTTCAGCAATCTACTAAAACCAAGAGAACATTGGTCTGATATTATACCAAACCCCAAACATCGCCGAACCCAGTATATCTTGGGTTGGTGATATGTTAAATCCAAGAAACCTGAGTTCAGCCATCAGCCTAAGAAAACATGAGTCTGCCAAATAAAACAGGGTGAATATAGTGTTGCTTTTGATGAACTAAAAGCCCACCTCTCATCCCCTAAACTTTTGTCCCAACCTGTAAAGATCTCTTCCTTTTATTTGGGAGTATTAGACTTGGTTGTAAGCATTGTTATGGTTAAAGAAGACAGGGGTGAAACGCCTAGTCTATTTTTCAAGTCGCACCCTTCATGATGCAGAAATTAGATATTTGAAGGTGGAGAATGTGGCCCTTGCTTTGGTGAGCGCTTCTAGGAAACTCAAGCCATATTTCCAAGCCCACTAGATCATCATACTCTTAGGCCAACCCTTGTGACAGATCCTCCACTAGCCAGAAATGTTTGGACGACTGGTGAAATAAACCATTGAACTGGGAGAATTTTGATTTCAATACAAACATCGACCAACCATAAAGAATCAAGCCTTAGTAGACTTTATTATTAAGTGTACTTTTGAGAATTTAAGGGATATATCTAAACTACAATCTTCAATTGTAGCTTTTACTACACCAGATGTGCCAATAGAACAACCACTACAAGCCCCCGCTTGGAACTTATATGTTGATGGATCCTCCAATATCAATGGAAGTAGAGTTGGAATACTATTGACCAGTTTGAATGAGCAAGTCTTTGAATATGGGGTTCACTTTGAATTCTTAGCTATAAATAATATGTCAGAATATAAAGCTATTCTGGCTTATTATGTTTGGCAGAAGCCCTAAATGCATATCATATGCAAGTTTACAGTGATTCCCAGCTGGTGGTGGATCAATGTCAAGGAATATATGAGGCCAAAGAAACTACAATGCAATTATATCTTCAAAAAATTTTACTTCACTTAAGAAATGAAAATAGAAAAATTTCAGTCACTTGCATCTCAAGAGATGACACTCAGTAGGCATATCTCTTATTAAATGTAAACACCCAACAAAAAAAAGTAAAGCCAGAAACAACTCCATCGTCGTTGCCGATTTCTTAATCGATAGCAACACAGTTTTCGTTGTCAATTTCTGAGTCGACAACGACACAGTTTTTAATATCGATTTCTGAGTCGGTAGCGGCGCAGTTGTTGTTGATGATTTCTGAGTCATCGGTGGCTGGGTGCGCTGAGGAATCCATGTGTTTTGTAAAACCCCGATAAAAATTTAGTCTTGGGCCGACCCATGTTAGGAAGAATTGAGGAGTATGGACCGGCCTGCTCTAAGGGGAAGTGTGAAGAAGCAGAACTGACCTACTCTAAATGGGAACAATGAAGGATATGACCAGCCCTAGGATGAACCAAATAGGGATAAGAACAAGGGCAACTAACCTTCCAACACCCCTCCACATTTAAGGGGGGTATAAATGCAGTAATAGAGAGAGAATGACCTTTGCTCTCCCTAAAAATAGCAATTGTCATTGCAACTGCAGTAGCTACCCCTCCTAATAAGATAATCGAACCAGACAGCCTGCATGCCAAACCCCATGAGTGTAGAGTGAGAAAAGAGTTGGGAAAGAAGAAGGAGCCTAGATCTCTCCCCCAAAATTGACTACAGCTTTGTTGAAACAGCCTCCCTCTCTTTTAAAAGAACCGACCACCAAACCCAGTTGCATGTTGTCTTCTTTGGGTACTTGAGTGAAGGAGAGTTAAGGAGAAGGGTGGCAACTAAAACCATAAAAGAAAAGGGAACCTAGGGGCGGGCTAGTGCAGCAGAAGAAGAAAGAAGGGAAAAACCAAAAACAGAAAAAGATGAACAAACCATCAAAACCCTCATTAGGATTGTTAAAAACCTAAGATATGATTTATAACATTTCCTTGGCTGAATATTACCTAATAGTTGGACTAAGGAGAAAAGGGGAAACTCTTAAAAAAAAAGTAATGTTCTTACACCTTAACTCAAAAATCTATAACTAAATAAAAAAGATTCAAGTAGAATAGAAGACGAAAGAAAACGGGTGCAGACCTTTTACAAAAGAATCATGAATGACTTTGAATGTGAGTTTAGGAGGAGGGTCGGCTATAGTGAGGGATAGACAAAACACAAATTTAAGGTGACGAAATGCATGGATTGTGACCTTGTTGGAACCTTAGACCCTGTTGAAATCAAAACTGGAAGCATGTTGGTGTTAATGACGTAAATTTCTGTTTGTGTTTGATGAAATTGTATGATAATATGTTAGGATGATGTTATATGCAGAATTATATTGTCTTTGAACCTTGAAAAGCATGCTAGAGCTAAAAAACAGAGACCATGTTAGGTTGATGCCCAAATTCTATTTACATGATTGATGAAATTGCATGTTTATGTACCATATGAATGAAGGTATGATTGTGTATACTGACGATCTCAGCGTCAGTTGTGAAATTTGTTACGATGATGATTTTTGAGTCGACAACGACTCAATTTTCGTCAACAATTTCTGAGTTAGGTGTGAACCATGTACGCTGATAATTTCAACATTAGTTGCGAAGCTGTGTTGCGCTGATGATTTCTGAGTCGATGATGACTTAGTTTTCATCAACAATTTCTAAGTCAGTTTTGAACCATATGCGTTGATGATTTCAGCGTCAACTGTGAAATTATGTTGCGTTGATGATTTCTGATTTAGCACTGACTCAGTTTTTGTCAACAATTTCTAAGTTAGCTGTGAACCATATATGCTGACAATTTCAGCGCCAACTGCAAAATTATGTTGCATTGATAATTTTTGAGTCAGCAATGACTTAGTTTTCGTCAACAATCTGCATCAGCAGTGGCCTGCGCGTGCTGGTGATTTCTGCCGAATAAGGGCCACCAGCGAACCAGTTTCGCTGATGATTTTGTGTTCTAGCGAGTCAGTTCACTGACGAGTTTGCTTTACCAGCGTACTAGCAAACTAGCTTCCCTGCCGAATTCTGTGTTTCAGCGAATCAATTCGCTGACGAGTTTGCGTAACCAGCGAACCAGATTCGCTAATGATTCTGTGTTCCAGCGAATCAATTTGCTGACTAATCTGCGTCACCCACGAACCAGTTTCACTGACGAATCTCTGCGGCAAATTACATATCAGAGTTGGTTCAATGATTAAAATGATTGCATTATATGATTGTAATATGTGGAACACTCGAATGTGAACATGTGTATTCTTAACATATGTATGGTGACGAGTTATGTGATTTCTTAATTCAAATGTGCTGATTTGTGATTAATGGCGTGTTAGGTGGTGCGACCAGGATCGGGCTTTCGATCGGACAAGGACACCTTACAAAAGGAACAGGTAGGTGGTTTCCACCTTTTTCTTGTAGAATGTAAATATTTTGAAATAACTTATATGAGGATTATATATTATTGTGTTTTGATGAATGTTAAACCGACTATGAAATGCTGATTAGGATGTTGATGAATGTTAAACCAATTATGAAATGTAGGTTGAGTTGTTCATGAAAATGTTAATGTTCTGAAATGACTTGCTTAAGGATGATATATTATTGGATAATGACGAATGTTAAACCGACTATGAAATGTTGATTGAGTTGTTGATGAAATTGGGTTGTTAACGAAAGTTAAATCGACTATGAAATGTTGATTGAGTTGTTGATGAATGTTAAACTGATTATGATATGTGGGTTAAGTCGTTGATGAATGTTAAATCAATTATGAGAGATTGATTGAGTTGTTGATTAGCTTCGACTAATCGCATCAGAGATGGATGATCGGGATGTGATTGATGATTAGCTTTGGCTAATGGCATCCGAGACGGATGACCGGGTTGTGATTGATGATTAATTTGGCTAATGACATCCTATATGGATGGTCGAGTTGATTATGTTGATTGGCTTCGACTAATGGTATCTGAAGAGATGACGGGTTTGATTTTGTGATTAGTTTGAGTTAATGGCATCCAAGACGGATAACTGAGTTTAGATGTTATGATCAGCTACAGTTAAAAGCATCTAAGGTAGATGACCAGGGTAAAGGGAGACAATTAACCCTAACCGATGATTAAACTTCGGCCTCACCACTCCTATGGAGAGGTTAGGGCATACGAATGAGGATAATACATCTAGCAAAATAATAAGTATTGTACAAAGCGTATGAGAAGTAAATGAAAGAATGTACTCACCTTCAGTTGATAACGGAAAGTAACGATAATGTCATTTTAGATGTTTATTATTATATTTAGATTATTTACAATTCTTGTATCCATGTTGTTTTTATAATAGGAACATCACCCAATCAAGGTGCGTAGGAAAGATGTTCCTCAGGCTCACATACTTTGAAAGGTGTTATGTAATAGTATGTTTTAGGTGTTATGTGTTTGATAAGAACGAACAAACTAGTTGAATATTTTCCATAGAAAGGAGGAGTAGAGGCTAAAATGCCTAAGATTGGCAGGATGAGGATCCATTGGATGATGTTGCTTCCCACGCTCTAGCAAGAGTGTCTGAGTCCTTACGAGGAAGAACCGCAGAAATTGAAGAAGAACAGGTACCAAATCAGACGAAAGAAGCACCCCCAACAAAGGTGGAACAACAAGAAAGAATGGAGGCACACTCCTCGACCGTCCCCACGAGGGTGCCCGCCTTATAATGATTTGGGACTTCTGGTTCAAATAGTCAAGGTAGTAATGGAAGGCATGGATGGCACTATAACTCAGACAACTCTAGTCACACAAGTTCCACGATCAACCCCAGGAATTGTTGCAACCATGGATGACGTGGTGTTACTTGTATGGTTGGTCAAAAGTATGCAAGAAATGGGTTGTCAACCCTATTTTGGGGAACATGATGCTGAGATAGCCGGGAGATGGATTAGGAAAATGGAGAAGACTACAATCCAGATTAATATACCCGAGGGCTTACGGGTAAACAATGCTACTCAATTATTATCCGACTGGGCCATTACATGGTGGGAAACCATCCAACTACGGCGGGCAACCGAAACATTGACCTGGAGCGACTTTAAATTAGAGTTTGAAAATCAATTTTATTCCAGGTACTATCGCAAAGTGAAGAAACAAGAATTATTGGTATTAAGACAAAGGGAAATGTTCTTGCACCTTACCTCAAAGATCTATAACTAAATGAAAAGATTCAAGTAGAATAGAAGATGAAAGAAAACGGGTGTAGACCTTTTACAAAAAAAATCATAAATGACTTTGAATGTGTGAGCTTCGGAGGAGGGTTGGCCATAGTGAGGGCTGGACAAAACACAAATTTAAGGTGACGAAATACATGGATTGTGATCTTGTTGGAACCTTAGACCCTGGTGAAATCAAAAGTGGAAGCATGTTGGTGTTAATGACGTAAATTTCTGTTTGTATTTGATGAAATTGTATGGTAATATGTTAGGATGATGTTATGTGCAGAATTACGTTGTCTTTGAACCTTGAAGAGCATGCTAGAGCTGAAAAACAAATACCATGTTAGGTTGATGCCCAAATTCTATTTGCGTGATTGATGAAATTGCATGTTTATGTACCATGTGAAATAAGGTATGATTGTGTGTACTGAAAATCTCATCGTCAGCTGTGAAGTTGTGGCATTGACGATTTCTGAGTCGGCAGCGAAATTGTGTTGCGTTGACGATTTCTGAGTCGGCAGCGACTCAATTTTCATCAATGATTTTTTAGTTAACTGTGAACCATGTACACTGATGATTTCAACGTCAGCTACAAAGCTGTGTTGCGTTTGATGATTAGCTTCTGTTAATGGCATCCGAGATGAATGACTAGGTTGTGTTTAAAGATTAGCTTTGGCTAATGGTATCCAAGACGGGTGATCGAGTTGTGATTGATGATTAGTTTTGGCTAATAGCATCCTAGATGGATGGTCAAGTTAATTATAATGATTAGCTTCGGCTAATGGTATCCGAAGAGATGATGAGTTTGATTTTGTGATTAGTTTGGGTTAATGAAATTTGAGACGGATGACCGAATTTAAATGTTGCGATCAACTACAACTAAAAGCATCCAAGGTGGATGACTGAGGTAAAGAGAGCTAATTAACCTCGACCGGGGATTAAACTTCAGCCCTACCACTCCTATGGAGAGGTTAGGGCATATGAGTGAGGATAATACATCTAGCGAAATAATAAGTATTATACAATGCATATGAGAAGTAAATGACATAATGTACTCACCTTTAGTTGATAACATAAAGTAACAATAACGTCTTTTTAGATGTTTATTATTATGTTTAGATTATTTACAATTCTTGTATATATGATGTTTTTGTAACAAGGACATCACACAATCAAGGTGTGTAGCAAAGCCGTTTCTCAGACTCACATACTTTGAAAGGTGCTATGTAATAGCATGTTTTAGGTGTTATATGTTTGATAAGAACAAACAAACTAGTTGAATATTTGCCATTCGGCATTTTTGTAAAGACTGGTATCGAAAATTATAATGGAATACGGATGAGAAAGTACAATCTTGTAAACATTATATAGTGATTGGATGTATGTGATATTCTTTTTATGAGAATGTTGTATTGTGAAATCTCATGAGTATTGCACTACACTAAGATATGAATTATGTTATGATAAACCCTAAACACCGTTGTGAGAATGTGTATTGTCACTTTTTATGAGATGTTGATTTACTTTGCCTTATGTGGGTTGTGCTTTGCTAATGAATGAAATGTATTGATAAATTAACAAAATGATATTATGAAAAGCATCGAGAACCTAACGACTTTAAAAAAAAATCCACCAATTTCGGGTATGAAAAAGCCGGGTTGTTACATTTAAGTTGGCCATTTCTAGACTTACAAAACTCCCTGTGGATGTATGGGTTGAAATTCTAGATAAACCAAGTGTGAAAGCAAAAGAACTTATCGTTGTCCCTGTCAGCCTAGAAAAGGATTGGAGAACCCAAGTTAATAATTATTTACTTAATAGAGAGATACCTTCAGATAGAAGTGCAGTAACTCGTCTAACTAATAGATCAGCGAGGTATTGTGTACTTAATAACATTCTGTATTGAAAACCTGTTTCATTTATGTTACTCAAGTGTTTATCCTAAAGAGAGCATTTACATTCTTAGAGAATTGCATGAGGGCATATGCAGACTTCATATAGGCTCTAGAGCCCTAACTGCTCAAGCAATGAGAACGAGTTTTTAATGGCCAACTATGCTCCATAATACAATAAGTTTAGTGAAGAAGTGTGATCAATGTCAAAGATTTGCTTCGGTCTCCCATCAACCATCTATTGAAATGATTTTCATAACTTTGTTATGGCCTTTTGCTCAATAGGGGATGGACATTCTAAGACCATTCTTGAAGACCACTGGTAAAAGATAATTTGTTTTGGTAGTTGTTGATTATTTCACCAAATGGATTGAAACAGAAGCCTTAGCGAACATCACTACTAGTAAAGTACTTTCATTCCTATGGAAAAATATCATGTCGTTTTGAACTTCCAAGAGTCTTGATAATAGATAATGGAACCCAATTTGATAATCACAAGAAGAAATAGTAGTGTTAAAGGCTCTATATTGACCATCGCTTCTCCTCGGTATCACATTCTCAAACCAATGGTCAAGCAGAACTAACCAACCAAGTTTTACTTAATGGGATGAAGAAGAAGATAAAACAAACCAAGTCAGAATGGACAGAGTTGCTCAATGAGATTGTATGGGTTTATAGGACAACTCAGAAGACGTCCATAAGAGAAACTCAATTTTCATCTTACCTATGGAACTGAAGCAATGATTCCAGCTGAAATTGGATGCCCTAGTCCAAGGGTGGTTCACTTTACCACTAAGAGAAATGAACAAGGCCTCATGACCAATCTAGATTTCTTAGAAGAGACTCGACTAACAGTAGCAGTTAAGAATGAAGTTCATCAACTTAAAGTAATTCAATACCATAAATTTAAATTTTGAGATTTGTTCCTAAAAAAATTAAAAGCTACAAGCAACCAAAGAAGTAGAGGCATGTTGGCTTCTAAATGTGATGGTCCTTTCAAGATCATCAGAATGTTCAAGGCAAACACCTACCATTTGCAAAATATGAAAGGGAAGACTCTTCCTCACACCTGGCATTTTAATCACTTAAAAATGTATTATAGTAGATAGGGATGTATATTTATATTATATGAAAAGTCTCCTTCCCGCCAGTAAAGTTACAAATCTCTAATGGATTGGTATGTGGTCTCTCTAGTGTTATACGCACAAACCTCCAAGAGATTGGTATATGGTTTTCCTAGTGTTATACGCAAAAATCTCTAACATAGTGGTATGTGGTCTCCCTAATGCCACATATACAAACTTCTAAGGAATTGGTATGTGGTCTTCTTAGTGTTATACGCATAAATCTCCAAGGGATTGGTATGTGGCTTTTCTAAGAACAATAGTTCCAACAACAACAACAACCACGTTATCCAACATTTTAGGCCCCAATAGCCTATGGATATACAAGTTGGACATGGTCAGGGAAAGTTTATCTCTTATTTTCTTTATCAGAGACACAAATATTCTAAACTCTGTCTAAAAGACTTGGGAATAATTTTTCAGGGTTGTCATCCTCAGATGCGAACTCTCAACCTCCTCCTTAGCAGCCCTCATTTCCTCCTTAGACATCCTCAATTCCCCTCTTAAAGCCTCTCTCGCTCCCTTGAGCTCAGCCACCTCTTCTTTCAAGAAGTCTATGTGGCTATAAATTTCAGCTAACTTTTGTTTATTGGACTCCAGGATGTATGTCTAAGCTCTCAACTCTCCCTGTAATTGGGTATATGTAGTTTTGAGAAAGGCTATATCAGCGTTCTAAGCAACTTTCTCCTCATTGAGCCAACGTACCTCAAACTTGCTAGCGTGATACTGCTCAATGGTCTCTTTCATGACTCTCTTATTCTCAGCTCACCTACTCTTGGAGTGGGCACACACCATAAAGGTCTAGATTGGTGCAACAATAATATAAAGTAAATAAATAATATAGTTCTAAGAACTAATCAATGTATTAGAAAAAAAAGAATAACTTAAAAAATCACTTATACCTAAAAGAACATATGCCTAGTAATGGCCGGATGATGTTAGTAGTTAGGATCAGTAAGAGCACCAATGTCAGAGGAGGGTGAGTAACTTGTCCAAGGCTTCCATCACCTTTACTCCCCTAAACCGTAGGGTGGAACTTTCATGGAAAAAAGATTATATCGTACTTTTCTCTTCCTCACTTAAGTTAGGAAAGCGAAGAGGAGCATAACCTAAGTTTAGATTAGAGAAGCCATCTTCCACCCCCGTAGGATGAGGGCTGGATTTGTGAAAGTAAGAGTCTTGGTTGGAGAAGGGACCACTTCTACATCAGAATCTGAAACCAAAGAAACCCTCATCCTCTTCCATCATAAAGTTATCTCTATAACCATCGTTGTTGGGGTTAGTTCCAGAGCACCCCCTGAAATGGAGGGATGATCACCTCTTATTGCCTTAGGGCACGTCTCCTCAACAAGAGGGATAAATGCATTTGTCTCTTTAATAGGAGAGACATCCTCATGAACCTCTTCAATAGGAGGGACATATACAGGGGACTCTTCAATGTCCATAGAAAATGTTCTTCCAACCCTTCGCCTACATATCAAAGGCCGATTGTCTTTAAAAGGGCTATGTTTATGAGAGGCAGGAGCGGAGCATGAACAAAAGGAGCACATTTGCGAAGAGACATAGAGATGTGCATTGGTAGAGAAGTTGAGGATCCACTAGCCATAGATCCAGTTTCCCTTAAAAAATTCCCTACACAAAGAAAAAGTTATAAAATGAATATACATATAAAATCAAAATAAGGTGTCAAAGCAAGAGTTTACCCTCGATGCAATAAAATCATTTGGCCATGTAGTTGATCTCAAACCAGGTGTGTAATAAGTCCAGCCTAACACACACCCTTTCCTCCTCAGTGTTGAGGAAAGACCTGTCACTCACACCCACTAAGGGTGCTCTCTAATAATGGGTACAACCCCAAGTGGCACTATACTTGTCTTGCAGCTTCGTCGTCCTATGATAGCTCACCACCACCCATTGTCCTCTCCAGCTTTTCGAGCAGGGTGACTTTTTTTTAAAGTCTTCCTCATTGGCCACTTTGACCTGATAAAAATGTTAAACTAGGGGAACGAAGGCCCCCTTTCAATGTTATTGATTAGGGTATAGCACTGCCTAAAAACCTTGATTATGGTTCCCCTATCTAGCATTCTGAGGAACTTGTCGAATACAAGTAAAATGGTCCACCAATTAGGGTGGAATTGAGCTAGACTCATATTGTCATATCTAAATATTTCCTTTATAAAACCGTGTAAAGAAAACAAGTATCCAAACTTGTATATGAAAATGGGAGTTGTAATTAAAAATTTATACCCACTGTGCTTATTGGTGATCTTTTAAACATGGTCACCAGGTTCTGGTAACAATACCACATAATCTTTTAGTTGTTGGAGATTGGCCTAATCTAGTTGGTTTGGAGTTACCGTGCTCTAAACATTATTAATGGGAGTCCTGAGCATATGTTCTTTCCCTTTGAGGCTTGAAACTTCTTGAGGACTTCTGTCTTCCCTCAATCTAGAAAGGGAAGATAGAGAAGTATCAGTTCTAGACTATGGGCCACCTAATGGTCAACAATCTCTAGTGAGCGTCGTTAGTTTCTTACCTAAAGGTAAAATCCTCCTCGAATGATACTTTCTTATTCTCTTTTTCTAAAAGTCATTCTGCATCTTTTAAAGAAAGCAAGAAAAACTAAGACAAAACGCATACAAGAAAAGATGAAGATAGAGATTTGGTTTACCTAAACAAGAAAAATTATTTTGCGATAAAATTGTCTTATTCATGTGTCTTAAACCTCCTAAGTTAAGGAAATAGAGAAAACAATTTAGCAGAAGCAAAAAAACACAATTTCAAGTGAATGAAGGTTTTTATATATGAGTCACCCTCTTTTTTTAGCAATAGATGAAGGATAGATGACATCTCATTATAACCCTAGAAAGGCTAAAAGCCAACAAATATTTATTGCATGTCGTCGGGAGATCTTCCCAAGATATTTGCTTCCTATTCCCTAGGAAATCCTTTCAAATAACCAAGGCTTAAACGTCTCTTTCCAAAGGAAAAAAAAGACGTATCTTGACTGGTAATCTCCCAGGACACCTTTTAAGCCTTTTTGTGTGATACACATTAAAGGCTTGTTGGGGCAACTGATAAGGTAATTATTGTTGGCATATCTTTTTAAGACTTGAAAAGGTCTATAATAAGGTTGGTGTGGCGATATGCTAGACTTCAAAATAATTGGGTTCGATAATTAGTCGAACCTAATGTAAACTGGATCTAATGATGTATTTGACCTAAGACAATATGAGCCTAGTAAACTGTCAGACCCAATGCATTTTGGTTCAGTAATCTACTGAACCAAAAAGAACATGGGTCTAACATTATGTCTGGCCCAAAACACTTGGGTTCGGCGATAATCTTGGGGTTGGTGATATGTCAAATCCAATAAACTTGGGTTCAACCGTCAACTGAATCTAAAGAAACATGGGTCTGACGAGATGCCAAACCCAACATGCTTAGGTTCAACCGTTAGCCGAATTTAAGAAAACATGGGCATGACGAGATGCTAGACCCAACCTACTTGGGTCCAATTGTTATCTGGACCCGAGGAAACATGGGTCTAGTAAGATGTTAGATCCAATATATTTAGGTTCAACAATCAATTGAACCCAAGGCAATAAGTTAGGTAATAGATGAACATCTAAATTGAAAGTGTTATGGGTTGGATAAATTGACATACCCTTTAACCTAGGTTGGGTTACATCCTAAGTTTTGAGTATCCAAGACTAAGAAATTTTACTTTTAAAACAATTAAATGAATTATCCATATATAAGGTGATGATCACTACCAGAAATTCCCTGAATACCAACGGAATTACCGACGGAATAAATACCGACGGGATATATCGACGGACACATTCGGTCGGTATTTTCCAACGGAATGACAGATAGAATATTCAGAATTAAAAAAAAAAGGTGGTTTGCTGACGTGGAGGTTTTTGCAAGTGATTTTACCGACGGAATCACCGAGGGATTCAAAACGGCAGCTCCGTACGTTGACGTGACCGATTCACCGATTGAAATGTCAACGAAATCACCGAGAGATTCAAACCGGAATCTCCGTACAGTGACGTGCCCTGTTTATCGTCAGAATAGCCGACGGAATCACAAACGGAATAATTCTGTCAGTGAATCCGTCGGTAAAAGTTAATATATGTCAACTATGCGGACCCTCTCCTCCCCTATTTCTCCTTCTTCTTTCCCATCCCAACTCTCCCTTACTGCAAACAACCAGTCCCCCAAAAAAAAGATCTCCCTCTTCTCAGCACAACAAGTCATATTTCTTGAAGTTTTGTGGTCACAACATCCGTGTTCTGATTTACCGACGGATTTTATCAGTTTTTGTAAGTAATTCTATCTTTTTAAATTTTAACATTTAAATGTCAATTTTATTGTTTTTTTAGTATATGTATTTTGTTAGTATATGTACATGTT